>OLOA01000014.1_pt1 | contig 184535 bp, 179 predicted proteins | sample 1672201 | NCBI WGS metagenome assembly OLOA01 (sample SAMEA3136658, study PRJEB25190) | human gut metagenome
ATTCCATCGTATGCCGCCACTTCATCTGATCCATTATCTTTTGCTGCTTCTTTTAGTGTGATTGGTATATCTTGAAATATTGTTGTTCCTGGAAGATCCTTTTTCAACTTCTCACATGCATTCTTTGCCTCGTCTGCAGTGTCATAAAACAAAATCTGGTAATTTCCCACTGTGTAGTAGTACACACTGTTAGCACCATAAGTATTTTCAATCTCATCTCTTGTTTTTACGATCAATTTTTGTTTAATCGTTTCATTGACCTGAGATTGAGTTATTTTTCCTTTCATTCTGGCTGTATTATTATTTGCTTTTTCTCTCATAACTGCAGCCATCTGTTCTGGCGTATTTACTTGTTTTGCATTATTATTTGTCTGTGATGCTTTTATGTTTTTTCCAAATGGAATAATTGAAAATACCAAAATCGCGCAGATTAATAATGCTAAAAAACGATTTTTCATAAGTTTCTCTTTTCCTCCCTTGTTGTAATCAATTTATAATATTTTTAAAGTTAGTTTTGACTAATATTTACCATAACTATTATTTTCATGTCAATCACAACAAATTTTTCAAAGAGAACAAAAAAAGAAAGTGAAAAATTCACAAAATTTTCACTTTCTTGATATTTACGTTCTTTTTTTAATTTTTCTGAAGTTGCATTGATGCAACAAAATTATTGTTAATAAGAGTTTTTCTCATTTTATTTTTTTGAAACAGACAAAAAATCTGAATTTTTATCTGTTATTTTTGACAATATTGATTGATGAAATATGAATCGATTTATAGTTATAGTTTTATTTTAACTTATCATATAATTATTCACAATATATTTTAACATTTTTTTCCATTGTAGATAAAAAAGAAAAAGAACCCAAGATCGCACTCTTAGATTCTTTTTCTTTTTGTTAGCTATTATTTTACACTCACCGAAGGTTCATGTTCTGTTTTATTTTTACCATATTGTATTCTTATGTTCAACCAAAAGATGTTTTACTATTTCTCTTTAAAAATGACAATATCTTTCCGATACATCATATTCATTTCGTCCATCTTGTTGCATCACTGCAACATATGATCAGTAATTGATAATGATTCTCAATTGCTTTCTTGCTTCATTCCTAGGTGTTGATGTAAAGCAGCTTTCAGCCTTATTATTCCTTATTATTCCTTATTATTCCATTTATATCTATTCCACAGATTCTATTCTATTAGTAGCTACATTTTCATCATCATTTATTATATAATTTTGTTATGAATAATATAGAAAGGACTCTATCATATGAACTCTGAAAATTATGGTACTCATATCAAACATATCCGTCAAAAAATGGGTTTAACACAAAATCAAGTTGCTGAAGCTCTTGGTGTAACGCCTGGTTATATCAGCAATGTAGAAAATAACCGTACTGCTATGTCTCTGCGTATTTTAACATATTATGCGAAGCTTTGTGGCTGCTCTCTGGATTCTCTTGTCGGTACGCTTGATCCGGAGTATTCAGAAACTGCGCTTGATCGTGAACTTTATAATGCGATCATGCAGCTTGATGTGGATACGAAAGAAAAACTGTTAAAAACGATTGAATTGTGGAATTTGTAGAGTAGACTTGCCTGTATGGGGGAGAAATAAAAGAAAGATAGCATGTGAGCAACAATGGAATTCGTGTTGCTCACATGCTATCTTTCATTTTTTCTCTAAATACTCGATGACCTTCAACTTATACAATTTAAATTTTCAAAATCAGTGTCGCCATACTCTCTGGCATTCTCTTCTCCCCAACGCTGCTTGTCATAAACAGTTGGATCTGCCCGGTGATTTCTGTTTCTGACAACTGCTCAAACTCAAAATCTTCAAATGGAATCTGTATTTTCTTATCTTGGATCGGAAGATCTGTTAAAACGTCTTTGCTGCTTCTACATTTGACTGTCTGAATATGTCCAGACAGCATCGCTCCACCTTTTGTCATTGCTTTCATTTCTCTGACGGCTAGTTCTAAATAGTTTTTATCCCCCTTTAAATGCAGATATGCTGGTTTTTCAAATCCTTGGTCTGCCATAGAAAGACTTTGCCAGTCTTTTCCTTGTCGATAAATGGAAAATGCGACTTGATATATGCCTTTTTTTAAACTATTGCATAATTGTTCGTAGGTTAACTTGGTAATTTCTTTACTTTCATTTTTTCCGATACTTTCATACCTTAGATGCATTTTCTCTTTCTGGCATAATTTCTGGATCGTATCGATATCTGCTGTATCAAACATTCCTGTAACTGCCTGTCTTTGCTGTTGTTCGTTAATTCCGATAGATGCAAAGTAATGGTAAAGATCTGATTCGATCATTTTGTAATATTCTAAGAATTCCGCTCCTTTTCTGGTAAATCCTTTATCTTCCAGGAATCCTTCTTCTCGGTATCTTTTGAAGCATCGAGAGATTGTTGATCTGTTTACCTGCATCTTTCTTCCTATCTCTGCTTCGTTGTATCCTTTTCCTTCCTCAATCTGTATCTCTAATGCTTTTAAGCATTGTAACTGAAACATATTCGGTTTATAATTTTCCATTATTTTATCACACATTACCAAACTCCTAAATTAATGATACGGTTAAAATACGAACCGATTCTTCTTTAATCTCTTCTTCATGATGATCACACACTACTATTTCTACAATTCCTTCGGATAATTTGTCGTTTCTTCGAATCGTACAGTCCAATGCCTCTGTCAAAATTCCAAATTTTCCATTTTCTTTTTTTGCATACATCCAATGATTTCCATAACAGTAGCGAATTTCTTTTTTCAGCAGATCTGAATCTATCGGTTTTAAATACAAGTAACTTTCTGTGCTGATCGCTACTTCCGCTCGTTTCTCAAACTGCTTGTATTCTTTCGAAAGAATTCTTGGATGTGATGTTCCTTTTTCAAAAAATGCGATCGGCATAATCCTCTTTCCTTCTGGAAACATCAGATTTAAATCATTTCCTCTAGTCATATATGAATATGTATGACGGTTTTCCATAAACATACGGATTCCAGTTAAAATGCGTTCATCCAAAACATGTTCGATCGCACATGCATTTTCTTTTGCAATACTTCCATCAACACCAGAAACCAAACGTAGAAATTCTGTAAGACATCGTTTTCTTTCCAGACACTGCTGCCCTTTGGATAATCCCATCGGCGTTAAGAACATTCTTCTTCCTTCGTCCTTTAACAGATACCCTTCTTCTAACAATCCATCTGTGACTCTGGTAACTCTTGATAACGGCACTTCAAGTTCCCTGGATAAGTCGGATTTTACAATCTGATTCTCTTTTCGCTTCATTTCATACATAAGACTTAGATAATCTTCTTTTTCCTGTTTTGATATCTCTTTTGACATATATTGTTCCTCTTCTCATCATTCTATACAAAAATGATAAAAGGAATGTTGCACGAATGCAACATTCCTTTTTGTTAACGATAAATATTCTCAAATTGTATTTTAAGCTTCTACTTTAGCGATTTTTACTAATCGACTTGTTCCAAGGCGGTCTGCCCCAAGTTCGATAAATTTCTTAGCATCATCAAAGGAACTGATTCCTCCTGCTGCTTTGATCTTTACATTTTCTCCAACATATTTCTTAAATAAAGCAATATCGTCAAATGTTGCTCCTGATGTTGAGAATCCTGTAGATGTTTTGATGAAATCTGCTCCTGCTTCTGTTACAATCTCACACATCTTAATCTTTTCTTCTTCTGTTAACAGACATGTTTCGATGATAACTTTTAATATTTTATCTCCACATGCGCTCTTTAATAACGCAATTTCGCCTTTGATCTTATCGAAATGTTTATCTTTGACATCTCCTAAGTTGATGACCATATCAATTTCATCTGCACCATTTAATATAGCATCTTTTGTTTCATATTCTTTGACTGCTGTTGTACTATATCCATTTGGGAATCCGATTACTGTACAGATTACCATTTTCCCATCAACATAATCTTTTGCTCTTTTTACATAAGATGCTGGAATACATACAGATGCTGTCTGGTATTTGATCGCATCATCGCATATTTCTTTAATTTCTTCCCAAGTTGCTGTCTGGGCTAATAGTGTGTGATCAACAGTTTTAAAGATATCTTCTCTTGTCATAATGATTTCCCTTCTTTTGAAGTTCGCTTGTTACTTTTGTTAATTGTGGTATGGAGGATTGTGCTCCTAATGTCTGCACGGAAATCGCAGACGCCATAGAGCTTATTTTTAATACATCATAAAAATCCAATTGCTGCTTAATCGCATATGCAAATGCACCATGAAAAATGTCCCCTGCACCATTTGTATCGACTGCTTTTACTTTAAATGCTGGCATCAATGTGATCTTTCCATCTCTACGATATAATAATCCTTTTTCTCCCAGTGTGACCACTGCATGCTTATGATTGATCTGTTCTACTTCTTCAAAGATTTCACATGCTTTCTTTGGATCATTAAGATTGATCGTCTTTCCTGTATATTGTCTTGCAAAATCTTCAGAACATACCAGATAATCTACTTCTTTTGCTACCTGCATTGTACTTTCTCTGCATGTCCCTGCATCTACAATTGAAATGGCACTCTTATAATGATGAATTGCCTCCACACTGATCTCTGGTTCGTGTCCATCACTTAAGATAACAGAGACTTCTTCATCCGGATATTTATATTCAATGTCTTTTTTCTCACCTGGGAAATTAAATAACGTTCTTGATCCATTTTCCTGATTTGAAAAAATATAACTATGCGGTGTTTCAATCTCATCATCCTTGATCAGATAATTGGTTCCGATCCCAGCCTGTGCAGCAATTTCTAACAATCGTTTCCCGTAAGTATCGTTTCCGATCCTGCTGATCAATTCTACTTTTTCTCCCCACATTGCACACAGATATGCAGCATTAAATGCAGGTCCGCCTCCACATTCTTCTTTTTGTGTCACGCGGTATTTTTGATTCTCACAGATCGCGCCGTCAAGCGGAATCGTGATATCATACGCTGACTGTCCGATACAAAAAATACTTCCCATCTGTTTCTCCTTTATTCTTCTACAAGATCACATAATTCTTTGATCAATGCTGGGTAATCAATCTTCGAAAAATCTGTTACATCAACTTCGATCAGATGTCCCAGTTCAAATGTTCCGTATCCACGGTTCTTGCAACGATCCATAAAAATATCATAGGTTACAAGACAATCTGCCTTGCTTCTGTCTTCTAGTACATCACCTTTATGATAACGTGATACCAGATGACTTAAATGTCTCTTTGGATCCAAATCTCTCTTTTGTGAACGCTTAAATAAAACTTCTAGATCTCCGATCAAGCGGAATGTTACAACTTGATATTCATATTTCTCTGCAAGATTTTTAATCTTGTCTTTCTGTTTTACACTGAATGGGTAATCTGAAATAATGGAATCCCCATTCTTAAGATCTTCTTCCATAACTTCATAGTACTGTTCCCAGCTCTGATTTTCAATGGCTACTTTTTCTTCCATATTATCAAATCCATACTGGTCAAATAATTTTTCTTTCATATCATCCTGAGATACGATCAAAAAGTCTGGAAGTTTTTCTAATATTTTATTACAAAGATAACTTTTTCCTGTTGCCGGGTATCCTGCAAGCAATACGATCGTTTTTTTCATGCTTATTTCCTCCGCTCAAATGATAGATATTTTTCTAAAAAGTTAAATGCGGCAGGGATTCATTCCTCCCTGCCGCACCTGATGAATTATATAATATAAGAGGGTTATTTAAACTTTTTAATCCTATAATTTAAATAATGAAGCCTTATCTATAACAATTTCTTTGATTCTTTCATTTGCTGGTCCTAACAGATTTCTTAAAGATGTCAGTGGTGTTACATCATCAGCTGTGAATGTTTTGCTGACAACTTCAATATAGTTTTTATTTAATTCTGTTCCCACATTGATCTTTTTCATTCCTTCACGTACACAACGTTTCATATCTTCATCAGATACTCCTGTTCCTCCATGAAGAACTAATCCAACAGGTCCTAATTTAGCTTTTAATTCTGTTAATAATTCATAATTGATCTTAGCTTTAGATTTGAACTGACCATGTGTTGTACCAATAGATACTGCTAATGCATCTACATGTGTTTCATTAACATAATGAAGTGCATCTTCTGGTTTTGTATACATCGCAGCGTCTTTTTCTACTACAACACCTTCTTCAGCTCCACCGATAGATCCGATCTCACCTTCTACAGATACTCCATGTGCATGAGCATATGCTACAACTTCTTGTGTATTTTTGATATTTTCTTCAATTGGTAATGCAGATCCATCATACATTACAGAAGAATATCCAAGATCGATTGCTTTTTTCAGTGCTTCAATGCTTTTACAATGATCCATATGAAGAGCTACATTTACAGAAGATTTTTCTGCTAAAGCTTTTACAGCTGCGATCAATGGTTCAAAACCAATATATTCAGCTGTTCCAAGAGAAGTCTGGATAATGATTGGAACGTTCAGTTCTTCTGCTGCTTGAATCATTGCTGGAAGCATTTCAAAACAATGTAAGTTGAATGCTCCTACTGCTCCTTTACCTTCATTTTCTTTAAATAATTCAATCAAATTTTTATACATTTCTTTACTCCTTTAATTTTGCCTTATACGTTGCGAATGAATTATATGTTTGCAGGGAGGAATTTCCTCCCCGTAAATGTTATGCATTTCCTCGGATCATATCCTTTGACATCTGCATCAGGTTCTGAACCTTATCCATATATTCCTTTACTTTTTCATCATCTTTCGCTTCTGCAGCTTCTTGACGTTTTTTATTGTAAAGTTTCATTAGATCTGTGCTCGCTTTTCCGTGCTGCTTGCAAAGTTCCAAGCTTTCTTCATAATATTGGATTGCCAGATCTGTTTCTTCTGCTTGTGTATACAGGGATCCGATTTCGTTTAATAATGAAACTCTCTCATCCCCTGTTTTACTTTCTAATTCTGTTACTTTTTCTGAAGCTTTCGCGATCAATTCCTCTTTATTTACAACAGGAACTGCCTGCTCTTGCTTCTTTTCTTTCTTCTTTTTACCAAAGAAAAACATTGATCATCCCTCCTGTATAACTTTCTATAATGATCTTTTGCTTTCTAATCTTAGAAGATTCCTGCGATAGATTTAATGATCATGAAGAAGAATCCTGTTACTACAGTATCTACGTCTGTACATGTCATGTTCTGGAATCCAATCTGTCCAAGCATTGGGGAAAGTAAAGCTGGTAAGATCATGATGAAGATACCATGTGCAATACATCCAATAATCGTTCCGCGACGTCCACCAACCTGGTTAGCAAAGATACCAGCTGTACCACCTGCGAAGAAGTTACTCATAACTCCAGGTAAGATCATTGGTAATCCAAGCATTGGTGTTAAGAACATACCGATGATAGATCCGATTGTTGTAAAGATGAATCCTAAGATTACTGCGTTTGGTGCATATGGGAATAATACTGGGCAGTCTAAGGCTGGTTTTGAATTTGGAACCAGTTTCATAGAGATTCCCTGGAAAGCTGGTACTAATTCAGCTAACAGTAAACGAACACCGGCCATTAATACGTATAAACCTGTTACAAACTGTAATGCCTGTAAGAACATGAATACGATGTAGTTTGTAGCTCCTGCATATTCAGCACATGCTTTAGGTCCTGCAAAGATTGCTACGATCAAGTAAAATGGCACCATAACTACCATTACTGATAAATATGTATCCTGTAAGAATTCAAGACTCTTAGGTAATGCAACATCTTCTGTTGATTTAGATTTATCACCTGTTAATTTAGCAATTAATGCTGTGAACATATATCCAAATGTACAGAAATGTCCTAATGCGATATCATCACTACCGGTGATCTGCCGCATAACTGGCTGTGCGAATGCTGGCATTAATGTTGCAAATGCACCACCAACGATTGATCCTATGATGATCAATGGAAGTCCTCTTAATCCACAGAAGTAAGCAAATACTACGCAAAGTGTAGATTCCCATAATAAAGCCTGTCCTGTTAAGAAGATGTACTTAAATGGTGTAATACGAGCTAAAATAATATTAACAATAAAGATACCTGCTAATGTGATAGCGATCTCTGATCCAAGTCCAAGGTCTGTCATTGCCTGACCGTTAATACCTTCGATAGATGCTACAAGACCCTTAAGTCCAAAAGCCTTATTAAACAGATCACCAAAAATAGCTAATGATCCCTGGATAACGCTTGAACCTGCGGATAATACTAAGAATCCTAAGATAGTTTTCATTGTTCCTGATACAACAGTACCAATTGGTTTTTTCTGTAACACTAAACCAAGCAGTGCGATCAGTCCTACGACAACAGCTGCCTGTGTCAGGATGTTCTTAATGATAAAATTTAAAACCTGCATTTTTTCTCCTCACTTTCTATTTTGCTAGTTTTATAAAACTCCAAGATCTTTTAAAACCGGTGTCAGTTTTTCTTTGATCTCATTTTTATCGACCAATCGATCGAGAAAAATTGTTGGACAGTCCAGTGTATAACGCTCAAACTGTTTCTCAAAGTTCTTTCCTGAAAGAATGATGTCAGCCTTTGCTCCCCCTACACTAGAGATGTCTGTATGGTCAAGTTTTGCCTCCACACCCAGTTCCTTTAATACGGCGTCTACACTCATCTGACATGCAAAACTGCTTCCCAGTCCTGCTCCGCATACTGTTAAAATCTGTAACATAGTTTTGTCTCCTTTCTTTTTTAAAACTATTTCTCTTTGATCACTTCAAGTAACTCTTCATAAGTCGTTGCTTTAGCTATATCATCAATGAGTCCGCGCTCTACAAACTCAACGATCATCTTAAGAATATCCATGTGGCTTTCACTGTCTACTGCTGAAAAACAGATCATAACTTTTACTTCACTGTCATCTCCATCAAATTTTACTGGCTGATCCAGTGTGATCAGACTACAACCAATCCCAATAGCTCCCTGTTCTGGTCTTGTGTGCGGCATTGCGATTCCATCTGCAATGACAATATAAGGCCCTAATTCTTTGACAGAAGCAATGATACCATCAACATAAGATTGTTTTGCACATCCTTGTTCTACAAGCATCCCTGCCCCAATTCTAACCGCTTCTTCCCAATCAGAAGCTTTTACCTTCAATTTAACGTTGTCTTTATTTAATACTAGTGATTCCATGATATTTCCTTCCTATTCATTTCTTTCCAAATGACGAATAAAATCATCATAATCTTTATCTTTGATTAATTTTGTAACCCCTTGATCACCAATCAGATATTGATATAATCGTTTAAATACAACTTCCCACATATTGTATTGTGACTTTGGTACATTGAGTAAAAGTACAACCTGCACTTTTTCATTTTCCCAGAGGATTGGTTTCTTTAAGATCATAACGGATACGACTGCCTCTTCAGAGTCATTTGACATTGCATGCGGTATTGCTACCATATTGCCCAGTTCTGTCGTCGACATTTCTTCTCTTTTAAATACGGATTTACTTCCTTCTTTACTGATCAATCCTCGTATCTGCATCTCTCTTGTCATATGTTCAAGAATTTCTTCTTTATTCTTAAATTCCACATCATAGAAAAATAATTCTTTTCGGAAAATCTTTCGATAATCAATTTCACCTTTTTGATCTTCTTTTAAAATATTTCCTATGAACTGAATATCTGTTTCATCCAAAAATAGGTTTATTTTCTTTATTTTGTCAGATTTAAGTTCTGAAAGTTCTGCCGTTGTCAATACAAGATCCACCTGATCGATCAACTCTTGACTTACTTCCTGTTGCGAACATGTTTTGATTACTTCAATCTTATGTCCAAAATTCTGTTCAATCTTTTCTTTGATCAGCATCGCTGTTGCAACTCCTGCATAGCACACGATAATTGCTTTCTTTCTTGGTTTTTTCTCATTAAGCCCTTTTCTTTCCAATGCTGCTCCAAAATGCATCGCCAAGAAACCGATTTCATTTTCTTGTGTCCTAAACTGGAAATTCTCCTCAATGATCTCTCCTGCGATCACTGCAAGTTCAAATGCTAGTGGATACATATTCTTGATCGAATCTAAAAATTCATTTCGAATATTCATGTCAAACCGCATTCTCTGAAGTGCCGCACTCAAGTGCATTGCCAATCCATTAATCAGTTGTTTATCATCGGAAAGATCAATATTTGTCTCTTCCTTGATCTTTATCAGAATTTTTTCAATTTCGTTTTTGTATTCATAATCTTCTTTTGGATCATCAATCAAAAATCTCTGACTTGAAATCAAGTGCTGTGTCAAATAATAAACTTCATTTCCAAGATCTACTTCAAAGTCTTGCTGAATGCGTTTGATGATCTCCTGAGCACATTCAAATTCAACTTTCTTTTCAAATGTTTTGATATCATTTTCTTCATATGTCACACTCTTTTGCCTTGCAAAGCGTTTTAACATGATCAAACTATGAATCAAAACGTTTTTAAATGCCAGATCTGTAAGTCTTAAATTATAAACCGAAATTACATCAAGTAAAATTTCTCTTAATTTTTCAATTTCCTGTTCTTTAAAAATACTTTGATAAAATTGATTTTCTTCTATTCCAAAATACCCTTTGCTGTTAAAGATATATTCTGAAATACAATATCGTATCTTCGCCTCATCTCCTACGATCTTCACACCATCTTTCTTTGTGATACTGATTTTAAGATCATAAGGTTTTAAAACTTTATCGATATTTCGAAAGTCTTTCTTTAAAGTAGAAGTACTAATGAAAAGTTCTTCTTCCAGATCAAAAAACTCTATTTTTTCTTTTCTTCCATTGAGTATCGACAGCAATAACTTTGAAATAATATACTTTACTCTGTCTTCTGGCTCTGATGGAATAATATTTTTAAAATCTTTTTCTCTTTTTTGTTCTTCCATCTCATTCTGAAATGCTAAAAATTTTTCCTGATCTTCAATCTTTAAATAATATCCTTGTCCAATCTGTGATACAACGCTTGCACCATGATCTTCCAATGCTCTATTTAAATCTTTCATATCATTTCGAATGGTTCTTGAAGACACTCCGATTGCAACTGCAAGATTATCTCCTGTCATACATTCTTTATTTTTCAACAATAATTTCAGAATCTGGATACATCGTTTGTTTGATATTTCCATTACTTTTCTCCTTCTGTACTAAATTATATGCAATATGCACATAAGAATATAGTTCGTCTTTTTCCACTTAAGGCGGAAAAAAAAGACGAAATTTCCGCCTTTTATCTTTAGCTAAAATTTCGTCTTTCACATTATAAGCAAAACGAAGGGAGGAACGTTTGTTCCCCCCCCCTAAATTTTTTAATTCTGTTGTTTATCAGTCATCTGATCCTTTGAGTAAGTACTCTCCCGGGTACAATAGTCCAAACTTCTCTGTGGCTGTCTTTTCAATAAATTCTTTTGTCTTGATATATTCTTTTTTCTTCTTTAATTCTTTTTTCTTCTCTTCTTGTTTCTTGATCTGGGATTCCACCTGCTGCTGCTCTTTGGCGATCTTCTTTGATTTCTGTCGTAGATTGATATAGGAAAATGCTAAAATGACTACAAATATCAGAACAATGATCATGATGATCTTTGTCCTCTGATCCAGCTTATTTTGTTTCTTTCGTATTGTCACTTTTACCACCTCTTTTTATTTGTTTCTTTAGTGCCATTGTAACTTGTTTTTTTTCTTTTTTCAATTGCCATTTCAGGTTTCTCTTGATATGAATTCCTGGTCTTAAACATACTTTTTCAAATTGCCTTATGATCTTCTTTAGCTTCTCTGTAATATGTATGACAGCCCTCAAAAGGAACTTGCTGCATAATTGATAATATAGAATCATTCCGATCACAATTCCGAGGAAAAAGAATCCTCTTAACTCGCCATCGTTATATGTACAAAGAAATATAAATGCCATCACTGCTGTAAATATTCCAAATCCTATATCTTCTATAAACAAAAACACGCTTTTATGATAGAATACTCTTCGAATTCCACGAATAATATCATATATTGCCTGCAAACATACACCAAATAAAATTGACGCAAGAAAAAATAACAACGGATCGGTTACAGTCTCTTTCATTATTTCAGTAACCTTCCTAATAATCCTTCTTTCTTTCCTGGCTCTTCTATATTAGAGTATAAAAAACTGTCAATCTTTCCCGTAATCTCTACTTCACCCTTCTCAACCAGTAATTTCTTTACATGGAGATTCTTTCCCTTAATCATTAACAGTCCCTGATCTGTGTCAAGAATGATCTCATTAAGATCAAAGGAAACAACATCTTTTACCCCTGTGATCACGCCAAGAGATCGGTTTGATAAGCTGATCTTATGTGCTCTTAAAGGTTGTCTCTCTTCTATCATACTAAACTTCCTCCCAAAATGTTTTATACATCTTATGAACAAAGCTTATAAAACATACCTATAAAAACTTGTACAGATCTGCTGCCTCATCTTTCTTCACTGTCTCTGCTATAGAAACTACTTCTACTGCTGTCTCTCTGTTTCCAAACTGGATATCTATTCTGTCTCCTGGTTTCACATTCGTTCCAGCTTTCGCTGCTTTGCCGTTCACTAGAACTCTTCCTGCACTACAGGCTTCATTCGCAACAGTTCTTCTCTTGATCAGTCTGGATACTTTTAAAAACTTGTCTAAACGCATGATTATGTCTCCTTCTTTCTTCTATGTTATATTGCTGAAATAGATATAGAAAAACTGCCGGATCCATAGAAACCGGCAGTTAATGTAATATCAAATGAACATTCTATTCGTTTACAATATCTTTTAAAGCTTTTCCTGCTTTGAATTTAGGTGCTTTAGAAGCTGCAATGTGCATAACTTCTCCGCTGCGAGGGTTTCTTCCTTCTCTTGCAGCTCTTTCAGATACTTCAAAAGTTCCGAATCCTACTAACTGGATCTTCTCACCTTTCTTTAATTCTTCTGCAACTACATCTGTAAAAGCTTTTAATGCCTTTTCTGCATCTTTTTTAGACAATTCTGTTTTCTTTGCAATTGCTGCAACTAATTCTGTCTTGTTCATTAAATTTTCCTCCTAATCTCAACTCAAACATAATTGTATATGTCTTTGAATTTGCATAAGATAATTCTATAGGCTTTCCTCATCTAAGTCAAGTAAAAACTTCAAATAAACCACGTTTTTATGCTGTTTTCAGGCTTTTTCTTTCGCTTTTTTATGGAACTGTGTTATAATGTGTGAAAACGACAAAAATCAACGATTAAGTGTCTGACAAATCTAAAAATTAAGAAAGAGGATAAATATGATTCAATTAGGAAAATTTCAAGATTTATATATTGTGAAGAAAAAGGAGTTTGGTGTTTATGTCAATGACCAAAAGGATGTAACAGATGGAAGTATCCTTCTTCCTGCCAAACAAGTTCCAGATGGTGCTAGGATTGGTGATCAGATTTCATGTTTTGTTTATAAGGACTCTGAGGATCGCCCAATTGCTACCGTTCATATTCCAAAGATCACATTAGGTGCGATCCGCCCTCTACGTGTCAAAGAAGTTAGCAAGATTGGTGCTTTCCTTGACTGGGGACTAGAAAAAGATCTGTTTCTTCCATTTAAAGAACAGTTAGGACATATCCGTCCAAATAAAGAATATCTGGTTTCTCTTTATATTGATAAGAGTGATCGTCTTTGTGCAACAATGAAGATTGGTAAATTATTATCGACAGATCATCATTTTAAAGTCAACGATTGGGTGCATGCCACTGTTTATAATATCAACCCTGATCATGGTGCTTTTGTTGCTGTAGAAGATCAGTTCCTCGGACGTATCCCAAAACGCGAGATTCACAATAAAATCGTAATTGGTGAACAGCTTAACCTTCGTGTTACAAAAGTGAATGAAGATGGTAAATTATCCCTAAGTCCTCATGAGAAAGCTTACCTTCAGATTGATCGTGATGCGAAATTAATCATGGATACCATTGAAAGCTATGATGGCCGTCTTCCATTTAATGATAAGGCGAGACCTGCTACGATCGAACGTGAGCTTGGACTTAGCAAGGCTGCTTTTAAACGTGCAGTTGGACGCCTGTTAAAGGACGGACTGATCACGATCACAGACAATGGAATCTTAAAAAAATAGCGAGGTAACTCCATGAAATATATCAAATCCGCTGGCTGCTTCAGCCTGTTTTATGTGATCTTGTATTTTATACTTTCCACTGGAATGGGGATTTTTATTACCAACACATATCTTTTTACTACTTTATTTTATGGTATTTTACTCATTGCCGCTTTTCTTTATCTTAAGATCTGTGGAGATGATACAAAGAAGACATTACGAATGCATAAGATCCATATTGGTTCATTTTTTCTCGTGATCCTTCTTGCCTTTACGATCCGTCCAGTTGCAGGGTTTATTACTATGATCGCCAATTTGTTTTTTCAAGATGTTACAACCAACACTATGACACAAAAAGTGATGCAGAGTCTTGGATTATCAGTTTTTACAACCGCTTTTCTTCCAGGTCTTGTGGAAGAGATACTGTTCCGTGGAGTACTTTATTCCAGACTGCGAAAAGCTAATCCCATCAAAGGAATCTTATTATCTGCTTTGCTTTTTGGTATAGCTCATATGAACTTTCAGCAGTTTTCCTATGCATTCTTTTTGGGTATCGTATTTGGATGCTTATTAGAAGCAACGGATTCCATTTTCGCAACCATAACTGCTCACATGATTTTTAATGGATCTTCCATCCTTTTAACTTATGCAATATCAAAAGTTTCACTTTTTGGTGTAAACAATCTTGATACTGCAAATACAGTAACGGTATCTTCGATCATTGCATCCATTCCTGTTGCATTGATCGGACTTATCCTTAGTATCTTTCTGCTCGTTGCGATTGCTTATCTGAATGGACGACTCGGCTATATAAAAACATGGTTTCAGAAAGATATCCGACAGACCTGGCCAAAAAAACGTGTTACAAACATCTCTTTCTGGGCTGCATTTATTGTTTGTTTTCTCTTTTCGATCATGATGGAGATTACATCATCTTTTCTTTAAACCAAAAGAACTTCAGAATATGTTATTTCTTTCATATTCTGAAGTTCTTTTATTCTTTGTAATTCTTGTCTACCAGATAATAATTCAGATCACAATACCCCATTCCTGTATTAGCCCCATTTATAACAGCTCTGCTTGTATACTGCCACATATCATAAGAAAATGGGATTGCTGGTGCGGATGCTTTCGTATAATGTGCCACCCAGATCTTATATTCTCTGATCTTACTATATTCAAAATAATTTCGAAGTGCTGAAGCTCCTGAATAAACCATAGGCTCAAATCCTGCTTTCTTTATCTCATCACAAAATGTTGTCGTGACTGCTGTCACATTACGTCTTCCTGTCTGAAATACCGCTTCTTCTTCGATATCAAATGCCACTGGGAGATCTAAATCTGTCGGATCGATTCCCTGCTCTTTGAGGAGTTTTAAGCAGTGTCTGGCTTCTTTTTTTGCATCACTGGTTGTCTTCGCATAAGAATAATAATAAACGCCTCTGTGAATTGATGCATATCCTGCATTGCGGAAATTGGTATCAAATTTACTGTCTTTCCTTCCTGCTCTCTTCTCATTCATCCCTGAACCGATCTTGATCATCGCATGATTGATATTATGGTCTTTGACCTTCTTCCAATTGACTGTCCCGTTATAGGATGATATGTCGATCACCTTGATCCGGCCTTTTTCTACTTGTGTCTTGATCGGCAGACCGATATTCTGTACGATCCATATAAAGATCACTGCAAAAAAGATTAAAACTCCACAGATCATCTTTAATTCTTTTTTATTCTTCTTTGTTAGTTTCATTTTTTTCATCTTGATCTAACACTTTCTATCATCCTTGTCATTCTTCCACTGCATGTACATATGTCCTATTATCATCTCTTTCATAACTGCATGTCACAAATGTATAAATACGATCGATCTTCTTATCATCCAGCTTAATCGATGGTTCACTCATTCTCCGAATCTTTGTGATATATTCTTTCTTCTGCGTTTCATTTGCAAATGTGATCGGCATCTGATCCTGTGCTTTCACCGCATAAGCACTGATTACTTTCAAATGCATTGTCTTCTTTGGAGTATATAAAATGATCACATGATGTTTCTTTAGAAAGGATTCTTCTCTGAATTTTAGCAGCTTGGCAAACATCGTTCCATTTTTCATATGGTGTCCATAAATGATATTATTATCTGAGATAAACGACTTATCACATCCGTGATCTAAAAAGATCGTCCCTGAACTGCTTTTTTTCTTATTGTAATCCATATGAAGATATTCTTCGTTATCTTTACCTTGAACGATCGGATAATCAATTCCTGTCCCCTTTGCGTAAACCCAGCCAACAATGTCTGGATTCTTTGCCCGAAGTTTATCAAAATCAATCGTTCTATCTCCATTTGTCTTCTTTACATTGTCTTTTTTTATCTTTTCATAAGTATCTTTCGCTTCTTTATAAGATTTATAATATCCATACAGCTTATAGGCGCTAATGCAAAATACTGCAATACAGAGCAAGAGAAAGATATGATATAGTATCTTTTTCATAACCACAATTCTCCCTTTTCTTTTACTATAACAGAAAAAGTATCTGATTTCATTGATTGAAACCAAATACTTTCTTAATTTTTTATGATTGATTTAATTTTAAAGCTCTACTTCATCTCTTACTCGAAATACGCATCTTCTCTCGATGACTCCGATCTCTTCGAGTGTTGTCATCATGCGGTATACTGTTGCCATTCCAATGGAAGAATCTCGTTTGACTGCTTCGTAATAGATCTCTTTGCAGCATTCCCATTCTCCATTCAAGATAACATCTAGTAGAATCTTTCTCTGTTGTGTGATTCTCTTACCACTTTGTTGTAAAGCCTTCTCTACTTGTTCTTGGCACATGCTGTTCTCCACCTTGCCTTGCTGTTGTATGCATGACTGCGGGATAAAGTCTATGGCATGACACTTTATCTCGCATTCATACTACATAAATGATTATACTATATAAAGGTCGTTTTGATGAGTTAGTCTCATCTAATTACATATATAAGGTTAGCATTACCTAACCATTTTGTCAATAGTTTTTCTTAATTTTTTTATTTTTTCACGGTATTTTTTCTCATGTGCTTCCATTGAAAATACACACTGTTTATGATACAATGATAACCAAAATAAACATATCTTGTAGACTAGATATACAATTATTAGTAAGGAGGAATCTTTTTGAAAATACAAGAATCCGCTGAAAATTATTTGGAAGCTATTTTAATTTTGAAACAAAACAAAGGGTCTGTAAGATCCATTGATATTGCTCATTATTTGAATTTCTCTAAACCAAGTGTCAGTATTGCTATGAAAAATCTTCGTAATTCTGATATGATCACCGTTGATTCTGATGGTTTCATCTCTTTAACTGAAGCTGGTCATAAGATTGCTGATACGATTTTTGAGCGCCATACTGTTTTATCTAACATGCTGATCAAACTTGGAGTTCCTGCAGAGATTGCAGCTGAAGATGCCTGCCGTATGGAACATGTGATCAGCCCTGAAAGCTTTCATGCGATCAAAGCACATCTGAATTCTGAAGAACATATTAAAGCTCTCAGCAATCAAAACAAATAATTTGAAACAAAAGCACTTTTTTCTGTATATTACAGATCTTAAAAGTGCTTTTTTGTTTTCTACTGGTTTCGATAACTTCTTCTACAACACCGTTCTTTATGAAAGTGATATGACTTCATATCCTGCATCTTCTACTGCTTTTCTAAGCTCAATATTACTTAATTCACGATCATATGAAATAATTGCTTCTTTATCTTTTAAAGATACTTTTGCTGAAGCTCCTGCAACTTTATTGATCGCATTTGTCACATTGTTGACACAGTGTTCACAAGTCATACCTTTGATCTTCATTGTTTTCGTTCCCATCACGGGACCATCTAAATGTTTTTCTTTTACTTTCTTTACAGTACCCGATCCGCCGCCACAGCAAGGACTTTCCCCATGCATATGTTTCTTTGTCTGTTTGATCGCAAAAACTGCGATAACAATAAGGATGAGTACAATAATAATATCTGCCATTTTATGATACCTCTTTTTACTTTACATTATTTATTTAGTAATTTACGGATCAGTTTATAAAGCTGGTATCCGATCACCCCGATAAGATATAATCCAATAAAGATTGCAAATGCATAAAACATAGAACCTGTTGAATTTCCCATTGCTGATTACCTTCCTTTTTTCTTGACTGATGAATCCTTCACCTGAAAACTGCTGCATCCTGAGCAGCCTGCACAGTTGCCTCCACATCCGCCTTGTTTCTTCTTCTGCACCTGTTTATAAATAACAAATGCGCAATATGCAATAATCAATAACAATATGATAATACTTACTGGATTCATAATCGTCCCTCCTTTATATCATATCTTTTTTATATGAAATTTGATAAGCAAGAAGCCGGATGTTTACACATCCAGCCCCTCTATTATATACCATTTCGACTACGCCTGAACAGATCTCTTTGAATATACTTTCTGATCTTTGTATGGATCTGGTCTGAATAGCAGGAATAACATTACAAGCAATAACACGATACCTACTGCTGTTCCTACTGTAAATGCTCCACCTGTTGCAAATGTACCGATCTGATATACGATCAGCGTTACAACATAAGAAAAAATATTCTGGAAAAGAATCGCAAACCAGAACCATTTTCTAGACTGCATTTCTTTTGCCATTGTAGAGATTGCTGCTAAACATGGAGAGTCTAACAGGTTAAACAGTAAGAATGAAAATGCTGCTACAGCACTTGGGAACCAAGTTCTTACTGCTTCTGCTACTGTGACAGCATCTTCTGATGCATCTCCAGTTACGTTTGCAAGTACACCCATTGTTGATACGATAGATTCTTTTGCGGAGAATCCTGATAAAGAAGCTGCAACAGCTTTCCAGTTGTCAAATCCAAGTGGTGCAAAGATTGGTGCGATCGCTCCACCGATAACTGCTAATAAACTGTTTCCTGGATCTTCAACAGCTCCGAATGAACCATTGACGAATCCATATCCACTTAAGAACCACATAACAACACAAGCTAAGAACAGGATTGTTCCGGCTTTGATGATGAATCCTTTTAATCTTTCCCATACATGAAGTAATACTGTCTTAGCAGATGGGATATGATACTGTGGAAGTTCCATTACGAATGGAGCTGGCTTTCCAGAGAATGGTTTTGTCTTCTTTAAGATGATTGCTGCAACTAATACGGCTACGATACCAATGAAGTACATACATGGTGCCATTAATCCACCTGCTTCATAACTTCCTGTTGCATAACTTGTCATAACACCACCCATCATAGCGATAACTGGAAGTTTCGCTCCACATGGAATGAATGTTGCTGTCATAATTGTCAGTCGTCTGTCGTTGTCTTGTTCGATCGTCTTAGATGCCATGATACCAGGGATTCCACATCCTGAAGAAATCAGTAATGGAATGAAGGATTTACCTGATAATCCGAAGTGGCGGAATACACGGTCCATTACGAACGCAATACGTACCATATATCCACAGTCTTCTAAGATAGACAGGAATAAGAATAAGATTGCCATCTGAGGAACGAATCCAAGGACAGCTCCTAAACCACCAATGATACCATTAACGATCAGATCCTGGATTGCTGCGCTTGCACCGATTCCTTTTAAGAAGCTTTGAGCGGCTGGCTGGATCATCTCAGCTACAAATGTATCATTTGTCCAGTCTGTTACTAATGTACCGATCGTTGTTACAGAAATATAGTATACAACAAACATGATCGCGATAAAGATTGGGATACCTAAGATACGGTTTGTCACAATACGGTCGATCTTATCAGAAATCGTTAATTTTCCTCCGCTCTTCTTCACTGTAGTGGAAACGATCTTCTGAATGAACTGATAACGTCCATCTGTTACGATACTTTCCATATCATCGTCTTCGGCTTTTTCAATCTTTGTTCTGTTATCTTCTATAACTTTTGCACCATTTCCTGAAAGTGCTACGCTTTCTGCTACTTTGCTGTCATTTTCCAGGAATTTTACTGCATACCATCTTCTCTTATCTTCAGAAATAGATGATGGAAGTACATTTTTAACTTCAGCGATCGCTGCTTCTACATCTTTAGAGAAAATCTCTTTTGGCAGATCTACGGTATTCTTCTTCGCAACTTTGATTGCTTCTTCCACTACTTCGTCAAGACCTTTTCCTTTTAATGCAGATGTCTCAACAATTGGACAGTTTAATAACATAGAAAGACGTTCCACATCAATTTTGATCCCACGTTTTTCTAATAAATCTGCCATATTTAAAGCGATGACAACTGGTACACCAGTTTCAATCAGCTGTGTTGTCAGATATAAGTTTCTCTCGATGTTTGTTGCATCAACTAAGTCGATGATAACATCTGGATTTTCATTTAATAAGAAGTCTCGGCTGACTACTTCTTCTAATGTATATGGTGAAAGAGAATAGATACCTGGAAGGTCAGTGATCGTGATGTCTTCCCCTTTTCTCTTTCCTTTTAATTTACCTTCTTTTTTTTCTACGGTAACACCTGGCCAGTTACCAACATACTGGTTAGCTCCTGTCAGGGCATTGAACATGGTAGTTTTACCACAGTTCGGGTTACCCGCAAGTGCGATATTAATAGCCATTTCTTTTTTACCTCCCTGGGGAATTGCTTCCCTATTAAATAATAGCTTTTCTTGATATTAGATATTACTAACTTTTATTAGATACTACTAACTCTTATGTATTAAGCTTCTTTAACTAATACACACTGAGCATCATTCTTTCTTACAGAAAGTTCGTATCCTCTGACTGTAATTTCAACAGGATCTCCAAGAGGAGCTACTTTGCGGATAAAAATTTCGCTTCCTTTTGTGATTCCCATATCCATAATACGACGTTTGTAAGCACCGTCTCCATCGATCTTTGCAACTATAACTGTGCTTCCAACTGCTGCGTCTCCTAAAGTCATGGTCATATCTCCTTTCTTCTCAATATTTCATTGTCTTCAAATCTATCAAGCATCTATCAAATAAACCGCTACGTGACAATTTATTCCTATAAACGCAATATAACAAACATATTAAACCATAATATGTCTAGCCATATCCTTATTAATTGCAACTCTGGAGTCTTTAATGTTCACAATGACATTTCCTCCGATTGCTGATAATACAGTTACTTCTGCTCCCTGTACAAAACCGAGGTTTGCTAAGAATCTTCTTGTTTCTTCACTTCCACCGATTCTCTGAATTGTACATGTTTCTCCAATTCCAACCATAATCAAAGGCATGATATCTTCCCCTTTTTCTCTATTATTGTTAGTTGTAACTATCTTTTGTTAGTGTAAACTAATTTCCTTTTACAATTTGTTAGTATATTCTAACTTCAAAATACTGTCAAGGGGTTTTTATATTTTTTCTTTATGCAATTTCACAACGTTGCTCTAAAATTTCTGTTAATGCAGCCTGGCTGCTTGAGTGACTTCTTACTACTTCAATATTTTTATTCTTTGCTTCACTGACAGCACAACGTACCATTTTGTGTGAAACTGTGTTCGTAAATAATACGACTAAATCCGGGTTTCCAATTTTCTTATTCAGACATGATGGCATCTGTGTAAATATCTTTGCCTTGCAGTTATGCTTCTTACAGATTGTTTCATACTGACGTACCATGCGATCATGTCCTCCAATAATTACAATACTCATTTTGTGTTCCCTCCTTCTAGATATTGTCTTGCTGTTTTTAATACAGCCGGACATATGATCCATACGCCCGGCTGTTTATTTTCTTATTCTTTATTTATAAATTAGATTGCTGCCAGCTGTTTACCCATGGCTTTTAATTCATCCTGAGCATCTTCATCTGGAGCTTCCTGACAGATTGCGTCTTCTCCGCCAACAACAGTTGCTCCTGCTCCTTCCATCTGCTCTACCCAGTTTCTCATCCATTCTCCGTCTCCCCATCCGTAAGATCCGAATAATCCGATTGTTTTTCCTGAAGCGAATCCGCAGACTTCTTCAACAAATGGTTCCATTGTTGATTCTTCTAACTGTTCAACTCCCATAGATGGGCATCCAAGTGCAAATGCTTTTGCATCTTTTAAATCTGCTGCGCTGATATCGTCTACAGAAACAACTTTTGCCTCAGCTCCGCCTTCTTTGATTCCCTCTGCAACATATTCTGCCATTTCTGCTGTATTTCCTGTTCCTGTCCAAAATGCAACGATTACTTCGCTCATGACTTATCCTCCTAATGATTGTCTTTCTTTTTTGTTTGAATGTTTTATTTTTAGTTAAGCATACCTAGGTACCTGATAATTTGTGTACATGTCGACGAGTTCTTTAAAACTCTTTCCGTATTCCACAAGTTTGACCATCTGAAAACGAACTTTATCGTAAACTTCAAAGACCTTTTTCGTCTGAGAAAGGTTGTCGTAAACCTTCCAGTAGCTGCAATATAAACAATTTTGTCCATTGTTTTTGATAAATCCGATCACATCACATAATGGATATCCGAGAATCAAGCCAAGTTCATGTGGAAAATCTGCCTGCCCCGCTTTGTAAAGCCTGTAACGATTCTTAAGTGTATAAAGGATATTTTGAATCTGAAAGGATGAATAGCCGCAGTGTTTTAAAAATCTTTGGTTTTCTGGATCCATCAGATACTGGTTAACTTGCTGTTCACGATACAGCAGCCAGAGACATTTACCATTTCCTGAATAGATCAGTCCACACTTGATATCACTTCCCGCAAGTGACTGAATTAATTCTTTTGAGTCAATATAGTCGAGAGTTACTGCATTGGATGGCTTTAGCCCTGCAAGCACAGGTGCACAATGCATCGCCATCTGCATCTGCATACATTTTTTCCATTTTACATGACTTAATTCTACTTGATATCTCATTGATTCCTCCTTAGGTTAGTCTTAACTAACTATTTGCATCATACACCTATACAATAGATTTGTCTATAGTAAAAAATGAGAAGATTTATCACTATATTTTCTGCGTTTATAGTCATTAATCTTCCCATTTTAATATTGTTTTATTCTATTTTTATATCCATTAATGCAATCGGCCCGAACACTTTCCTATCGTATCAACTGATTCAGACGTTCCGATGCTTCTTTGATCGCTCTACCTTGTTCTTCTGTAATATTTTGTGGTTTGATCCGTTTCATCGAATGTTTCAGATCACTAATTGCTGATTTCAACTCTGATCTTTGTTCTCTGGATAATTCTTTTTTATGCTGGGCTAAATATGCCTCACCCTTATAAAGCATATTTTCTCCCTCATTATAACTTCCTATCGCATCACGTTTTTCCTGATCTTCGGATTCATATGCCTTAGCATCTTCCATTGCTCGTTCTATGTCTTTATCTGACATGTTAGAACTTGCTGTGATCGTAATAGATTGTTCTTTTCCTGTTGCAAGATCTTTGGCAGATACATTCAGAATTCCATTGACATCGATATCAAATGTTACTTCGATCTGTGGAACCCCACGCATGGCTCTCTTGATCCCTTTTAATTTAAAAGTTCCAAGGACCTGATTGTCCCTTGCCATCGCACGCTCTCCCTGCAAAACTTTGATTTCTACAGTTGTCTGGAAATTTGCTGCTGTCGTAAAGATCTGACTGTACCTTGTTGGGATTGTAGAATTTCGGTCGATCAATCTAGTTGCAACGCCTCCAGCTGTCTCAATGGATAAGGACAACGGTGTAACATCCATTAATAAAATCTCATTTAACCCTGCTTCTCCTGCGATCTTTCCACCCTGAATTGCTGCACCCAGAGCTACACATTCATCTGGATTCATATTCTTGCTTGGTTCTTTACCTGTTAACTGTCTTACTTTCTCTGAAACTGCTGGCATTCTGGTAGAACCGCCAACTAACAGTACCATATGAAGTTCGCTGGTACTGATTCCTGCATCAGATAACGCCTGATGAACTGGTCCTGCTGTCTGATCGATCAAATCTGAAGTCAGTTCTTCAAATTTGGATCTGGTTAATGTGATATCCATATGTTTAGGGCCATCTTTCCCTACTGCGATAAATGGCAGATTAATCTGTACAGTCATAGAAGAAGATAATTCTTTCTTTGCTTTTTCTGCCTCTTCTTTGATTCTCTGAACAGCTGTCTGATCCTTGGACAGATCGATCCCTTCTGCTTTTTTAAATTCCCCGATCAGATAATTCATGATCCTTTGATCAAAATCATCTCCTCCAAGATGATTATTTCCAGCCGTTGCCAGTACTTCGACAACTCCATCACCAATCTCGATCACCGAAACGTCAAAAGTTCCTCCACCAAGATCATATACCATGATCTTCTGGGATACGGATTTGTCTAGTCCATACGCCAATGCAGCAGATGTCGGTTCGTTAATGATACGTTCCACACTTAATCCCGCAATCTTTCCAGCATTCTTTGTAGCCTGTCTCTGAGCATCGCTAAAATAAGCTGGTACTGTGATCACGGCTCTCGTTACTTCTTCCCCGAGATAGCTTTCTGCATCCTTTTTTAATTTGGCCAGGATCATCGCTGAAATTTCTTCTGGTGTATATTTCTTCCCATCAATTTTTACTTTACGATCTGTTCCCATCTGACGTTTTACGGATGCAACTGTACGACTCACATTCGTTACCGCCTGTCGTTTTGCTGGATCTCCAACCAGTCGTTCTCCATTTTTCGCAAATGCCACTATCGATGGCGTGGTTCTTCCACCTTCTGCATTTGAGATCACAACTGGTACTCCACCTTCCATCACTGCTACACAAGAATTTGTTGTTCCCAAATCTATTCCTATTACTTTGCTCATAGTCTTCCCTCCTAAATCAGTGTTGTTTTACAGATCAACACCAGTATCTGCCACCGAGACAACAGTTGCACATCAAATTTAACATGCACATCTTCATACACCAGTCTCCACCTGTGGAATATGGATTCTGATAAGTACTTTGTCTTTGCTGATACCAAGAACCATTTCCTTGCAGCTGTTGTAATAACATCTGATATTCATAATTATCAGGTTCCATGGAAACTGCCTGTTTTGCATGTTCCATAGCAGTTACATTATTTCCAAGGCCTTGATTGGCAGCTGCACTGTAATAGTACCATCTCGCATTTCTTCTGGCTGGTTCCATGCCATCTAAAACATTCCTTGCTTCCTGATAATAACCATTTCTTACATAATTACCTGCTGCTCTTAAATGCGTGTCCTTCTCATATCCTGTCGTTGTCTTCTGTCTTTGCTGAGCTCCACCATTTGTGTAATAGCCACTAAATTGTCCAAAAATATCCTCAAATGGATTCCATTCTCCATACGGATTTCCTTGTTGATTTCCATATGGATTCCCTTGTCCACCATAAGGATTCCCCTGACTCTGGTATCCACCATAAGAACTTTGGCTGTATCCGGTTGTTTTCTCCTTCATAACCTGTTGATAAGCTTGCTGGAGCTCTTTAAATTTCTCCTCAGCTGCCTTTGGATTATCAAGATTGGCATCTGGATGGTATTTTCTGCTTAATCTTTTATATGCTTTTTTTATTTCTTCTTCTGAAGCACCTCTTTGCACTCCTAGAATTTCATATGGATCAGACATTCTTTTCTTCCTTTTCTTTTTCTCGTTTCTCTCGTACCTGTTCGTATCGATACCATACTCCGGAATATAAGACATTTCTCAATATATCTATATCATCGATCAGTGGAAGCTGTTCAAAAGCTTTCGAACACTCTGCCATCATCATCGTTAGAATCTGATGGATCATATCTTCAAATTCCGGTTTTGTATATATATTTTTCAGTGGATTATAGTTGTGATTCTTCAGATCATCTTCAATATCTTCATATGCATCCATCAAATAAATGAATTTACCAAGAAAAAATCCAAATTGATTCAGAAGTTCTTTCCACTCATCATCCTGATACAACATGATCTCTGCCATGACCTTTCCAAACATCCCTGACATCTGGTCGATATCCTGATTGTCTTTTTTCTCTTCTTCTGACAGCTTTTCTAATATATCATTGATCTTATTCCATTTTTCCCTATAAAAATTTCTGGAAAACCCACTTTTATGGTATAAAATTTTTTCTAATACCAACTTCTCTAATTTACGGTCATCATTCCAATCATCTTTACATTTGTAATAAGTTAACAAAATATTCATGTGCGCGACATAATCCGTGATATTGTTTACTCTTTCCTCATGTTTTTGCAATGGATGTGTGACACATCGCTTCATACTCTTTGTTGTTTCTAATTCATAAAGACTGGTTAAGGTCATCAATACAAAGACCATATCATAGGAAAGTGTGATCTGACCAAACTTTCCATAATGTTCTTTTAATTTTCTGCACAAACCACAATAGTATCCGTGATAGACATCGAATTCGCGGAATTTCATCTCTGGTTTGTTGACAATGATATACCCAAACATTTTAGCTCCTCTTTACGAATGTGGTACGACACTTTGGACAACGAACTTCTATCTTTCCTTTTCCTCTTGGAATTCTGATCTTCTGTCCACATCCTGGACATTTGTAAATATGGTAGTTCTTCATCTGCTGTGCTTTGTATTTTCTATTGCTCCAGAGTCCCCGCATATTGGATGTTTTATTCAGGAACCATCTGTTTTCTTCGGATCGTTTATAGATGTTTCTTGAAAACATACGGATATAGCAATAAATCAAAAGTGCTAATGCGATCCAATAAAAAATACGGCTAAGTGATACTACGCCGCCAAATACGATTCTTCCTGTAAATAGTGATAGTACAAATGCTGCTAAAATAATCTTCATTAAAAAGCGGTTCAGATCGTCATTTCCGTATCTGCCCTGCATGAATTGGTTGAATTTATCTCTCATAGACTTCTCCTTCTTTGATATCTGTTCTATTATGGATATCACATTTAAGTATAATGGTAATTATACGCAAACCTATGCAGAATAGCAATGAATTGGTTGTAAAGAAATTATAAATTTTATTTTATAATTGCATCATCGATCATAGAAAAATACCTGCAGCTGATCTACTGCAGGTATTCTTCCATGATCTTCTTTGTTTTATTGACCACGTATCCACTTCCGCCTCGTTTCTTCACGTTTTCTGTCATGGATACCAGTTCCAATGCTTCCCTATTGTTTGTTGCTGGCATTATGGTCACAAACCAGCCGATTTCTGTTCCTTTTGTGTCTGTCTGTGATTGTTTGATCTCTGCAGTTCCTGTCTTTCCTCGAAGATCTACCCCTTCTATGTTCGCTGCGTGTCCCGTACCAGAGGGATCTCTGATTACTTGTCGCATAGCTTCATTTACAGTATTCACAGCTTGTTTGGTAAATATAGTTTCCTTTAATACTTGTTTTTTTGATTCGTTTTCTTTGACCAGATACGGTTTCAGCATATTACCATTATTGGAAAATGCTGTGTAGATTGCTGCCATATGTACCGGGTTTACCATCATTTTCCCCTGTCCATATCCACTGTCAGCTAACTGAATATCGGAAGTAAATCCTTCACTTCCATAGGATGAAGCGTTTAGTCCAAATGTAAATTTCAGACTTTCTCCAAAACCTAAGTTGTCAAGCTGATCCTTCAAGGTATCTTTTCCTATCTTCAGGGCTGCTTTTGCAAAATAAATATTGTCAGAATAGATCATTGCATTTTGCAGATTATGCCCATTATAATCGTGTAATGTTGTTACGTAATAACCACCCCAGCTTTTATCCTTCTGCCAGCGTTTTCCACTGTTTCCAAAGTCATCATTTGCACGAAATTTATTCTGGCTTAGTCCGATCGCTGCTATGATCGGTTTGATGGATGATCCTGGTGCAAATGTTGCTTTAAAGCGATTTTGCATTGGCAGTCTTTGATCGCTATTGATCACATTCCATTTCTTCTGGCTCATTCCTAAGATAAATGCCTGTGCATCATAAGACGGAGTACTTACAAGTGCCTTGACCTCTCCTGTTGAAGGATTCAATGCAACATGAGCACTTTTATCATTTTTATACTGTTCGTAAATAGCCTTTTGCAAACTACTGTTGATCGTTGTTGTTAAATCCTTTCCATCTGTCTGAGATCTGACCGCCAGTGACTGTTTTTTCTGTCCATTAGAATCTTCTATGTATATCTCTAAGCCATTCGTGCCAGAAAGCTGATCATCATATAATTTCTCAAGTCCTGCTTTTCCTTCGCCATTTTGCATATAACCGATAAGATGTGCTGCTGCCTCTCCAAGTGGATAGATTCTCCCAGTTTCTGTGGAAACAATGATCCCTTTCACATCGAGAAGATCTTCTGAATATTCTTTTAATTTGATCAATGGTACAAAAGAATCATCCGTCACCCATTTTTGATCAAGTTTCTTCTGAATCTCTTCTTTGGATAATCCTAATTTCTTTGCCGCAAGTTTTACGGAATTACCGTCCATCTTCCCAGGAACAAATCCTACAGAATAGATCTTACCCTGTACAGCAAGTGCATTTCCCTGTGCATCTTTGATCCTTCCTCTTTTGGCATATAAAGTTTTTACTCTGACTTTGTCTTCTGCTCCTAATTGTGGAAAAATAACGGAGTCATCCCAATCTATGCGATATCTATGATTTTCTTTGACAAAATCTGTACGGTTATTATAGGCAATAATTCCAGCATTTGTCTGCATTTTTACGTGATATGTCACGGTTGTTGATCTCTTCTTTGAAGTTACATCAGCATCGATCGTTTGGACCCCGATTCCCTTATAAATATTTTTATTTCTCTTGATAAATTCTTCTTTTGAAATACTTTTTTGGCTTTCTTCATTCAAAAGATCGTACATCTTTTCATACTTTCCATCTTCTGCATATGACATATATTTTAATAATGTGTCACCTGGATTCATCGCAATATTATTCTTATAGAATAATACAGCTCCCGCAGCTGCGATCACCAGTGCGACTCCTATTGCTGCCTTCTTTGCTATACTTCTTCTATCTTCCATATGATACTACCTCTTTCTGATTCCTACCTTGATCTGTATTATTTTATTTAATCGTAGAGATCTTTTCTCCTGTTTTCAAAGACAGGATTGACTGTTCTTATATTTTGAATCTGTTCTTTATCTATCTGTGCATAGAGCAGCTCTTCCTTTTCTTCTCCTAAATACAATCTGGTTCCATCTGGTGCAAATCCAGTACTTCTTCCCATGTAATGTTCCTTGCTGTAATGACAACATCCTAAAACATACATCTCATTTTCAATTGCTCTTGCCCGAAGAAGTGTCTCCCACTGCATAAATTTTCCTTTACCCTTAACCCATGCCGCTGGATACAACATGACCTGAGTTCCAGATAATGCTTCATATCTTGCAAGTTCCGGAAATCTGAGATCATAACAGATTCCAAGTCCGATCACACCTACAGGTGTCTTAATCGGTGTAAACAAACAATCCCCCTTAAGCGTATTCATTGATTCCTTCCATTTATATGCATTAAACAAATGTGTCTTTTTATAATCAGACACAAGTTCTCCCAGGTCATTCAGGATTACCATTGTATTGTAGTTCTTTGTTTCATCCACAGTCTGTTCATTCATCCCAAAAATGATCCACATCTTAAACTCTTTTGCAAGCATCTTCATTGCCTGTACAAATTCGCCATGCAAGCTTTGTGCCTTTTTTGTATAGTTGTGTTCAGCATCCGGATAATAATTCATGAAATATTCTGGAAAAATGATCATAACTGCCTCTTCTTCTGTTGCTTTCTTTATATATTGTTTTGCTTTTTCTATATTTTCTCTCCAGTTTCCGGAAGATGTTGTCTGTGCAACCGCTATTTTATCCATGAAATTTTATCCCCTTTCCAGTCTCTAGAATACCATATTTCGGGCTTTTTTTGTACCGTTATTAACTTTCTTTAAATTTTTTGTAAAAAAAAATAAAAAAAATTAAAAATAATGCTTGCATTTCTTAAAACATTCGTATATAATAAATCTTGCGTTAAGGAAGCGCAGTAAAAACAACATAATTTAAGCGTGATTAGCTCAGTTGGTAGAGCACCTGACTCTTAATCAGGGTGTCGAGGGTTCGAACCCCTCATCGCGTACTAAAGCACTGTTTTTGGTTGATCTTGTAGCCGGGGATGGTGTTTTTCTTTTATTTAAATCTTATATTGTCTTGTAACTGATCTTGGAAACGTCTATAATAGATGATATTACTGATTAACTATCATTCTAAGAGGAGTCTCAAATGTCAAGCAACCACAAATTCGAATCGAATAAAAAGTATTTTACGATTTCTATCTATACCATTGCTGTTATCCTGATCGGATGTGTGATCTTCCGCTTTATAACACAATGGTCTAATACAAGCAAACTGATCTCTCAATTATGGGAAATCTTATTTCCATTTTTTATGGGATTTCTGATTGCCTATATTTTAAACCCTGTTGTAGCTTTCTTTCAAAGAAATGTATCAATAAAACTTTTAAAGAAGAAATCTGCCAGTACACAGCGTGGACTCGCCATTTTGATCAGTTATCTTGTCATGGTTGGTTTTATCATTGTATGTCTTCGATTTATCATTCCACAGTTATATGACAGTATTCGTGAACTATCCCTGATGATTCCCGATATTTATAAATCGATAATGTCGATTTTTGAACATTATCGTGAGAACAGCACAGATATGTTTCCTGGTCAGATTGCCGATATGATCGAGACAAAAACATTACCAAAGCTTTTCGAACTGACCAACAATCTTCTGACCAATATCGTCCCTATGCTTTATGAGGCTTCCATGTCTTTTGCCAAGGGATTATTTAACCTGTTTATCGCATTTATTGTTTCTATTTATATGACGATCGATAAATTTATTTTAAAAAATGCTGGAAAACGATTGGTTCTTGCAATCTTTAATGAAAATTTCTCTTATCGTGTACTTCGCACTTTAAAAGATTGTCATAATATTTTTTCTGGTTTCATTATCGGAAAATCCATTGATTCTCTGATCATTGGCTTACTGGCTTTTGTTGCGATGACTATTTTAAAACTTCCTTATACCGTATTAATCAGTGTTATTATCGGCGTCACAAATATGATTCCTTATTTTGGACCGATCATTGGTGCAGTTCCCGGTGCTTTTATTCTTTTTATCGTAAGTCCGACGAAGTGCCTGATCTTTATTATCATGGTTTTTGTCCTACAGCAGTTTGACGGTCTGATCCTTGGGCCTAAGATCCTTGGAGAATCTACCGGAGTTCGTCCACTATTGATTTTATTTTCCATCACTGTCGGTGGCGCTTATTTCGGTCCACTTGGAATGTTCCTTGGAGTTCCGTTTTTTGCTACAGTTCAATTTTTGATCAGAAACTGGGTGGATTATCGATTGTATAAGAAGAATATTAAGTTAGAAAAAGAAGCTTAACATAATAAGAGGATTGACTCATATGATATTTTGTGAGTCAATCCTCTTTTATTGTTATTGATTCGCTATCTGTTCTGCCAGATCATTTAAATATACCCAGCGGTCCATCTTTTCATTCAAAGCTTCTTCTGTCTCTTCTTTTTGCTGCGTAAGCTCTGCTAATTTACCAGAATTCGTTGCATTTTCCATGATCTCTTCATCTAACTGTTCTATTTTTTCCTCCAGTTTCGCGATATCATCATCAATCGTTTCAAATTCTTTTTGTTCTTTGTATGTAAACTTGAGCTTCTTTTGGTGTTCTTTCTGGAATTTCTTTCCATTGTTTTCTTTTTTCTCTGGTTTACTTTTCTCTTGTTTCGCAATTGGCTTTACTTTCTCCAGATAATCCGTATAACCGCCTTCGTACTGTTTTAAATGTCCACCTTCTTCAAACGCAAAGATCCTGTTTACAATACGATCAAGAAAATATCGGTCATGAGATACTGTGATCACGATTCCTGCAAACGTATCCAGATAATCTTCTAAGATCGTTAATGTCTGGATGTCAAGGTCGTTGGTCGGCTCATCGAGAATCAGAACATTTGGTGCTTCCATCAATACTTTTAATAAGTAGAGACGTCTCTGTTCTCCTCCAGAAAGTTTATCAAGCGGTGTGTATTGAAGTTCTGGAGGAAACAGGAAACGGTCTAGCATCTGGGATGCACTTGCCTGCCCTTTCGTTGTCTGGATGTATTCTGCGACATTTCTGATATAATCAATGACACGGATATCTCCTGTCATATCTTCATTTTCCTGTGCAAAATACCCGATCTTTACGGTGTCACCGATCGTAATGTTTCCTTCATCCGGCTTTAAGATTCCCATGATCATCTTCATCAAAGTTGATTTTCCACAGCCATTTGGTCCGATAAATCCAATCCTGTCATCTCTTAATACGATGTAAGAGAAATCATTGATCAGATGTTTGTCACCAAATCCTTTGGAAATGTGTTCTAACTCGATCGTTGTCTTTCCAAGACGGCTGCTGATCGAATCCATCTCAACATTTTGCTGCATGGATGGACCTTTGGCATTCTTAAGTTCTTCAAAACGTTCCGTTCTGGCTCTCTGTCTCGTTCCTCTCGCTTTGATTCCCTGTTTCATCCATTCCATTTCCACGCGGAGTAAACTCTGGCGCTTACGTTCTGTCGCTAGTTCCATCTCTTCGCGCTGGACTTTTAACTCTACGAATCCAGAATAGTTGGTATCGTATTCGTAAAGCTTTCCTTTGTCGATCTCTACGATCTTATTCGTTACACGATCTAAGAAATAACGGTCATGGGTTACCATGATCAATACACCTCTAAAGCTGTTTAAGAATTCTTCCAGCCATAGAACCATATCGTTATCTAAGTGGTTGGTTGGCTCGTCAAGGATCAGTACTTCGGTTGGATCTACTAAAGTTCTTGCGAGTGCAACTCTCTTCTTCTGGCCTCCAGATAAATGATCACATCCTTCATCAAAATCATAGATTCCAAGTTTTGTAAGGATCGTTTTTGCTTCACTCTCTGTCTTCCAGTCCTGATGTTCTTTTCCATCCATCACATATTCAAGAATGCTTTGTTTCTTCGGAAATTCTGGATTCTGTGGAAGATAAGATACACGGATTCCATTTCCACAGATAATCTGTCCTTTGTCTGGCTCGTTGATCTTGGCAATGATCTTTAATAATGTAGTCTTTCCTGTACCGTTGACCCCGATCACACCGATCTTATCGCCACTGTGGATTCCAAGAGATACGTCATCAAAAATGACTTTCTCTCCATAAATTTTGCTGATATGTTCAATATTTAATATATTCATCTTACTACTTTGCCTGATCGATCGCTTCGACTAATTCTTCTTTGGATACTGCTCCGATCAGTTTTTCCTTAACCTCTCCATCTTTGATCACTAAAAATGTTGGAACTGACATGATCTTGTACTGTGCTACGATATCAACATTCTGATCGATATCAAGTTTTCCGACTTTTACAGTTCCTTCATATTCTTCAGCTAATTGTGCTACCACTGGTGCCATCATCTTACAAGGTCCGCACCATGTTGCAAACATATCTACTAATACTGGCACATCACTTTTTAATACTTCTTCTTCAAAATTATCACTTGTAAATGTATATTCCATAATAATTCACCTATCCTTTGCTATTTATTTAAACATCGTTTTGCTTCGTCTAGTGACTGAAAAAATTGACAGACCCATCTGTTCATACATGGATGCAAATATAGAAACAACTGGATCTTGCATCGAAACTTTCCTTGTTTCATGATTATATTACCACTTTTTGTTTATTTTATGCAATCCTTTTACTTGGCATGACGATATGCGACTAAACGACAGATTGGATTTCCTTTGGCTGAGAATTTCTCCTCGTATTCTGTCATGACATTTCCTTCATTATATTCGCTGTGATGAAGATCGTATGTGTGATTTTCCAGGATCCATCCTGCTTCTTCTACCTGCTCTAAGGAGAAGTCAAATAAGTCTTTGTTATCTGTCTTAAACATAACTCTTCCTTCCGGTGTCAGAATATTATCATATCGTTCTAAAAATCTTGTAGATGTAAGTCTTCTCTTTGCATGGCGGTCTTTTGGCCATGGATCAGAAAAATTTAAATAGATCCTGTCTACTTCGTCTTTATCAAACACTTCTTCGATATTCTCTGCATCCATACGGATCAAACGAAGGTTGTCCTGTTCAAAATCTTCTAATTTCTCTACAGCTCTTACTAAGACACTTGAATATTTTTCGATTCCAATATAGTTTACTTCTGGATTTCTTCTTGCCATTTCTATGATAAACTGTCCTTTTCCCATTCCTACTTCGATGTGGATCGGATGGTCATTTTGGAATACCTCTGCCCATTTTCCTTTCATCTGCTCTGGCTGCTGGATGGAAAACTGATTTTCTATGATCGTCTCTCTCGCTCCTGGTACATTTCTTAAACGCATTTATATTCATCTCCTTTGTCTTTTTCTCGAATCTTTGTTGATTATATCATAGACGATGGGTATAATAAAGAAAAAGTATGCGCCTTAAAAAGGCTTAGGATCTGCACTTCAAGGAGGAAATGCCCATGGAAATCGAAAGAAAATTTATCGTCCACAACTTACCTGATAATCTGGATTCTTATCCACACTCTGAGATCGAACAGGGCTATCTTTGCATGGAACCTGTGATTCGTATCCGCAGAATGAATAAGCAGTATTTCTTAACTTTCAAGAGTAAAGGATTGATGGCTAGAACTGAGCATGAATTTCCACTTGATAAAGCAGCTTATGAGCATCTACTTCCGAAGGTGGATGGGATTTTAATTTCTAAGACTCGTTATAAGATTCCAGATGAACACGGATTTGTGATCGAACTGGATGTCTTTCATGGAGAATATGAAGGGCTTGTGATGGCCGAGGTGGAATTTCCTAGCGAGGAAGTTGCTGTGGAATATGAAGGACCTGAGTGGTTTGATGATGAGGTTACGTTTGATTCTCGGTATCAGAATAATAATTTGGCAAATAAATAATTGTTGACCATAGTCTTTGACGTATATAAGAGATATAAAATAAATAAAGGGTAGCTAAACACGAATTTCATTGACGGATTTTTTACAAAACGCTTGTTCGCAAACTTTCCTTGCAAAACTCGCTTCGCTCAGACATTGCACCAAGTTTGCTGCGATTTTATAAAAAATCCTATGAAATTCTATCGTTTAGCTACCCTTTATTTATTTTATATCTCTTATATACGCTGAAGGTTATTGGTAATAACTATATATTCTATATTTATTATCATGTAAATTTTACTTACAATTTTTTCTAAAAATGATAATGGTTCTATTTTATATTATTTGTCTACCAAAACTTTACATCGTTTTTTATAGCAGGCGATTCCGTAGTTTAATATTGTTTCGTAGCCTTCTTCTTCTAGTTTCTGATCGTAATTCTTTTCTTTGATCTGTTTTAGTGCTTTTTGGCATGCTTTATCTAGTGTTTTGATGTTTTCTGCATATTTTACTTCTATAATGATTCCGATTCTGGCTTGTTCTGCTTCGATCATGATATCGCTGTATCCGTCTCCGCTTTCTTGGTTTGAGGTAATGTACCAGTCTGGGTCGTAGCTTAGTAAGCCTAGGAGGACTCCATGGTAGAAGTTTTCTTTTTTGGTTGTGAAGGTGTCTCGGATGCTGATGGTTTTCATTAGGTAGTTATTAAATTGTTCTTCGATTGCTTCTGCGTTTCCTTCTTCAAATGCTTTGCAGAAATCTTTTAAGCGGTTTTCGTCTTTTCTTGTGGTTTCTTTGAACCATTCCTGAATCTGTTCGATAAAGATCTGTCGGATGGATTCGTTTGGGATTATCAGAGAGTAAGTTCTTCCTTGTGGTTTTCCCTGTTGGGTGAGGTAGCCTGTTGCGAAGAGTACACTCCAGAGATTCTCGATCGTGCTGTCTAGTTCGTTGTATGTTAGTTCTAACCTGATTTCTTTCTGGATTGCTTTTCCTTCAATTAATTGTTCAATTTCTCTTCTTGTCTGTTGGTTTGCTTTCTCTATAAAGCGTTTTACGATATAATTTCCACTTGTATTGATCCAGTATGGCTGTGGTGTCGCATCTGGTTCTACTTTTAATGCTCGGCAGTGATTGATTACATCCCATGGGCAGTAGATATCTGTGTTTCCAAAGCGATAGCCGTCATACCATTTCTTTGTTTGTTCGAAAGCTTCTGGTACTTTGTAATATTGTAATATTTCTTTTACTTCTTTGTCTGTAAATCCAAAGTACTCATCAAAATATTGGTCTGTGATAGAAAAGATATTGAAGTTATTTAGTCCTGTAAAGATGCTTTCTCTGGCAATTCTTAAGCAGCCTGTTAATACGGCCATGTATAGATTATCATTTGTTTTTAATGATTGTTTTAACATGTTTCGAAGTAAGATGATCATTTCATTATAGTAGTTATTCTCGAACGCCTTGTCTAATGGGACATCATATTCGTCGATCAATATGATAACTTTTTCCCCATAATATTCTTTTAAAATAGAAGATAAAATCCACAGTGCTGTCATTAACTCTGTATCTTTCATGTTATCTGACATTAATGATTTCATCTGTTCTTTTTGTTTTTCGCTTAACTTATCTCCTGACATTCGATCGTATAATCGTCTGGATTCTGCTGCCATGATATATTTCATCATAGCTTTTGCATCTTCATAATTTCCTGCTTTCGCTCCTTTTAATAATTCCGATTGGAAGTTTCTTTTGCATGAGGTTCCCTCCTTTCCGCATTTATCTTACCTTTTGTTCATATTTTACTATCTGATTATTTTATATGCAACTCAAAATAATCTTTTAATTTTTTCATAGCTTTCATAAATGTTCCCTGTGTGGCATCTTCTGCCAAATGATAATCCTTTAAGTAAAGAAAGCACATACGAAAAACAGAATCTCCGTATTCTCGCATAAGCCTTTCTAAAATTTGTTCTGTCGACATTCTTTTGATCTCCTTTCATCTTTTTAGAGACAATGAATTTAGAAAAAATTACATAATCTGAAAAGATTGATGGTTTTAATTTAACAAAAAATCCTGCCTGACACTGATTTCTCAATGTAGACAGGATTTCTTTACATATTTAAATATATTCTTGCTTTTATCTTGATTTATCTTTTAAAAAGAAAAAATTCAAAATTACATCTAATATAAAAAATATAAGTACAAATAATCCCCAATATACCACCAAACTGTCATATCCTAATCCCAGTATTCTGAAAATTATCTTATGTACTAACACTGTAAATAAGATCAATACTACATTCATTGCTGCCAATAAAATACCTTTCATTTTTCTCTACCTCTTTCTTTTTTTAAATCAATGATTCGATCTGCACTTTTTGCCATTTCTTCATCATGTGTAACGCATACTATTGTTTTTCCTTCTTTTTTTAATTCTTTAAATAAATGAATAATTTTTTCCTTATTGCTTGTATCAAGATTTCCAGTTGGTTCATCTGCAAGTATAATCTCACATGGTTTTAACATCGTTCTTGCAATTGCTATTCTTTGTTGTTCTCCACCACTTAATTCGCAAACCTTATGTCCCAGATATTCTTTGGATATCCCAACTTTCTCTAAAGATTCTTCTAACTCTTTTTCTTTAAAATTCTTTCGATACTTTTTTGATAACAACAGATTTTCTTTTACTGTATCATTTTCTATCAAGGCATAATTTTGAAAAATATACCCAAATACATATCTTCTTAAATTTTGAATATCTTTCTTAGAAAAGCTATTTTCCCCATTGATTGAAATACTCCCACTATCTGGTTTATCAATCATAGAAATCATATTTAAAATAGTAGTTTTTCCTGCCCCGCTCTCACCAATAATTGCAATAAATTCATTTTTATTGATTTTTAACGAAAAATTTTTCAAAACTACATGATCACCAAATGATTTACAAATATCTTTTAATTCAATCATCACCATTGCTCTCCATTTATTATTTTTTCATGTAAATTTTTCTTACTTAAATAATCATACTCTAACTTTGTAACAATAATTTCTATGATACATGCTATAATCATAAAATACCATACTACTACATTATGTTTTATAATATATACTACTGCAGTTGTGCACAAATTAATGCCTATAAAAACTAGAATGATTTCTTTTATTGACGACATATAGCCATATCCCCATAAAGCTTCTAATAATAATCTTTGTTGTTTTGAAAAATAATATCCACTAACTGCTATTGTTATAAATACTATGGAGCAAAGTATAACTGCTAATAAAATTGCACTCTGCCACATTACTTTCTGTCGAATAATCACAAGATTGCTGGCTGCCTGTCCATAAATATTTGTTACCGAGTTAAATTGATAAATACCTAACTCTTGTTCTAATGCTTCTACTTTTCGATATGCCCGACCTTGTTTTTTAGAATTATCCTCAAAATAAATGCTACCTGAAACTGTATCTCCTGCATACATAGATGCAATACAAGATGAATCCACTCCGCCTGTATAAATGACTGCTATTGGATCTATAATCTGATTTTTGTCATTTCCTGTATCTGAATCATACGTAAAATAAGATTGATTCGATTTCACATATATGATATTAATAGATAGTTTATCTTTTTTCAGCATATTTTTTGGTTTATTCATATTTTTTCTAAAATAATTATCTATTGTAACCTTTTGAAAATAGAAATTTTCTTTATAATTTTTTATGATTTTTTTTTCATATTTCTTATACTGTTCTGGCACTAAGATATTAAGAGTATTTTGATTGTAATCAATCAATTTTGAAATGGCTTTTCCATTACATGTTTGTATTGGATTTCGCTTTAAATAATTTTCATCTATTTGAATACTTCTTCCTGCTGGTGAATAAATTTGCTCTTCTTTATCTCCAGCATACTCAAATTCGTACCTCTGATTTCCTCTTCCATCCGATTCCTTTTCATAATTATCTGAGTTTATAATAAATATTTTGAGTTTATCTTTTGATTTTTGATAAAATTTTTCTAACTCATCATTAATATTTCTTGCTTCCAAAGAATCTTCTACCACTGAAGAATCATATCCTTGAAAATTAATTGTATAAATATTTTTTGTCTTATTCCAATAACTCAAAGTATGTTGTTTATCTTTCAGTCGTTGTGCATCATTTGTTGCATTACTTAAAGTTAACTGAACAGCTATAAACACACTAGTCAACACTATATAAGATACTTTTTTGATTTGACTAAAAAAGCCATTTTTTTCCCCTTCTGATATATGCTTTTCAAAAGATAATATCATACAATTTATTATAATTGCCAACAGATAAATTATAATACTTATCAATAAATTTACCCAAATACATGTAGACATATATTCTATTATTTTTTGTATTCCTTCAAACTTCCATCCAACTCCAATCCATATCATTAACCATATCATTTCATTGAATATCCAAAATCTTATGATATCTTTATTTATCTTCCATATAATTGATGCTTTCGAATATCCCCAATATTTCATTAAAGCTATTTTCTTTCTCGAATATATATAATAGACACTAAATCCTAGCAATAAAAATAAAACACTAAATCCTAACAAATACAACACAGAAAAATTATTTATTGATTGCCATTTTTGTTGATTGGTATATATTTTTACAATACCATATTGGGATAATCCCTGTTCTAATTTCTGCTCTATTGCTCTCGTCGTATGATCTATAAAAAATGTGTTTCCATATCCTACATTCTTCAAATCTTTAAATGGATACACATTTATTTTCCATGTGGTATATGGAAACTTCATATTTAAAACTTCTTGTTGATTTGTTGTATAAATAGATAATTCCTTTTCATTAAGGAATTCATATTTCATAATTGTTACATGATATTGATTTGCAAACTTTAAAAGTTCTTTATGAACTTCTGATACATTCACAAGTTCTTGTTGTCTGGCTTGAACTTCTACCACTCTCTTATGGAAAATCTTATCTGTCATGCGATAATCACTGAAAATTGCAAACCCAAAAACATTCATGCCTATCAATACAATGCTATATAAGATACAAACAATCTTTTTGCTTTTCATTTCACAGTTTTCTCCTAAAAAAAATACTATATTATTTTATACTGGCATCCATTTTCCTACCCATTCTCCAGTTACTCTATTATATTTTCTTTTATATAAATTTCCATTTACTACTTTATATTTCCAAACATAAACATTTTTATATTCCTCGATATCTCCATTTTTCCCTTCATTCACAATCTCTATATTTTCTTGTGCATAAATTGTATGAGCAGAAAAATTAAGTCCCATCGAAAATACTAATAACGCCCCTAAACAAACAATCATTTTATTTAATCTCTTCATTCTCTTTTGCCTCCTTGTCGTTTTTATATACACGATATCCTTGAAATGTTTCTAATGATTTACACTTTCCTACAAATCTTCCTTTATAATATATTTTATATCCTTTATTGTTTTTTATAAAAAATGTATCTTTATTTTCTAAATTATATATAACTTCATCTGGCTTATGATCTGGATTATTATATTCTGGCTCAAATGCAAAAACAAAACTTAAAATATAACTGAAACAAAATATCATAATGTATAAAATATATCCTCTGTGTTTATGTTTTTTCTCCTGTCCTCTTATAATTAAGTCAAATCTTTGTTGAACTGTAGATCTTCCGCATCCAATAAAACAAAGAACTGGTATCTTCTTATGCATCTTATTATTCTTTATAATTTTAAGCATACATTCTAAATACTCATAAATTTCCATTTCATTCATTGATTCCGTTATTTTTTTATCATTTGCGAACTCCAACATATCTTTAAATTTCTCTTTTAAAAAATATGCAAAAGGATTCCACCAATAAAAACACATAATAATTTCACACAACATATTTAACCACAGATCATGATGATTAAAATGCTGCAGTTCATGTTTAAAAATATATTGTAATTCTTTTTCGGTAAAATCCATTTCCGGCAGTAGGATCTTAGGATGAATCAATCCTGTAATACATGGACTCTTAATTCCCTGTATTTTGTATATTTCAAATTTATAGTTCTTATTATTTTGTACTGATTTATATACCTTCTCTATCTCATTTGAATTATCGGGTACTAGTATTGATAAAAATCGATTGAATTGAATCTGTGTATGTATAAGCTTACATATATACATAAAACTAATTAATATCCATACTACTATAATTACATCTGAAACACTATAATCCTTCCAAATATGCTTCGTTAAAATATCACATATTACAGTCAACGCACGTGTAGAATATATGTTTTTTGTGAATACAAAATTACATGGAAAAAACATTCTTAACATAACCATGATCATGAAAAATACCAACAAATTAGCACTATTTTTTAAAATAAAATTCATTCTATTTCCCAGCAAACATACCACAATCATAAAAACACTACTCAATAATATACATGCAAATACTGATCCGTATGTTGGAAATATCATATCTAATTATCCCTCTTTTTCGCTAAGATTTCTTTTCTATACTTCAATTCTTGTTCCAGTTCATTTATAACCTCTTCATCCTCTTCATTTTTTATAAATTGAGCAACCAAAGATTTTTTAGAAATTTTATTATTAATTCCTGCAAAATTAGAAATAATATACTCTTCTATCTTAATCTTAGAAGTATAAGTACGTGCCAATACATTTCCTCTATGTTCAATACCAGCAACTTCAATATAATCTGCTTTCAGTAAACTCTGAATGGATGCACGTATCGTATTAATATTCATACTTTCATCCAATTTCAAAATATCTGATGCTGCTAATGGATGCTCACTTGCCCAAAATATTTTCATTATTTCTACTTGTTTTTTTGTTAATTTTTTCATTGACTCACCTTTCTCCTTCAATCTTAATTTACTTTATATTTTATATGAAACTTACCATTTATACAAGTACAAATATAATATTATATTATTTTTTTATTGTATATGTTATGTTAAGGTATTTTAAAAAGAATTTGATTTTTTCTACAAAATAAAAAGATTCTAAGCAATCAATCTGCCTAGAATCTTTTTACACTTATTCAAATAAACTTTATGCTTTCAATCCCTTACGAACTAACGCTCTCTTAAGTGCCAACTCTGCCCTTGCAATATCAATATCTGCGCTCTTAGCTTCGAGTCTCTTTCTTGCTCTCTCTTCCGCTTTCTTTGCACGTTCAACATCGATATCTTCCGGCCATTCTGCGACTTCTGCCAGGATACTCATGGTTGTTTCTGTGACTTCCACAAATCCTTTTAATAATGCCGCTTTCTTCTTAGTTCCGTCTTCTTCTGTGATCGTTAGGACACCTGGTGCGATGATCATGGTCATCGGGATGTGTCTTGCGTAGATTCCGACTTCTCCTTCGGTTGTATTTAACTCAACAAATATGACATCTCCTGTATAAAATGAGCGTTCTGGTGTAATGACTTCTAATTTCATTGTGTTTTCAGCCATAGGATCACCTACTTATTTCTTGCTGCAAAACGTTCTACAACTTCTTCGATGGTTCCTGCATTCAAGAACATTCCTTCTGGAATCTCATCGTGTTTTCCTTCTAAGATTTCTTTGAATCCCTGAATCGTATCACTTAAGGATACATACTGTCCTGGTTTTCCTGTAAACTGTTCAGCTACGAAGAATGGCTGAGATAAGAATCTCTGTACCTTTCTTGCGCGGTCTACGACCAGTTTCTCGTCTTCGGAAAGTTCATCCATACCTAAGATTGCAATGATATCCTGTAATTCTTTGTATTTTTGCAGAATCTCCTGAACACCACGAGCTACTTTGTAATGTTCTTCTCCAACGACTTTTGGATCGAGAATTCTGGATGTTGATTCCAATGGATCTACTGCTGGATAAATTCCCATCTCTGAGATCGCACGTGATAATACAGTTGTTGCATCCAGATGGGCAAACGTTGTCGCTGGTGCCGGGTCAGTTAAGTCATCGGCTGGCACATAGACTGCCTGTACGGATGTGATCGATCCATTCTTTGTGGATGTGATACGTTCCTGTAAGGCACCCATCTCTGTCTGCAGTGTTGGCTGGTAACCTACCGCACTTGGCACTCGTCCAAGTAAAGCAGATACCTCAGATCCTGCCTGTGTGAAACGGAAAATGTTGTCGATGAATAATAAGACGTCTTTTCCTCCACGATCACGGAAATCTTCTGCAATTGTAAGTCCTGTAAGACCAACTCTCATACGGGCTCCAGGTGGTTCGTTCATCTGTCCAAAGACCATGGCGGTCTTGTCGATAACACCTGATTCACTCATCTCTGTGTATAGATCATTTCCTTCACGAGTACGTTCTCCTACACCAGTGAATACAGAATATCCACCATGCTCTGTTGCGATATTTCGGATCAGCTCCTGGATCAGTACGGTTTTTCCTACTCCCGCACCACCGAACAGACCGATCTTTCCACCCTTCTGGTATGGGCATAGAAGGTCAACGACCTTGATCCCTGTTTCCAGAACTTCTGTCTCTGTAGATTGTTCTGAAAATTCCGGTGCTTTTCTGTGGATTGGTAAGCGGTTGGCTCCTTCTGGTACCGGTTTATTATCAATAGGATCTCCCAGCACGTTAAAGATTCGTCCTAAGGTTGCCTCTCCTACAGGAACGGAGATCGGTCCGCCTGTAGCCTGTGCTTCCATTCCACGGACTAATCCGTCGGTTGGTCCCATTGCGATACATCTTACGGTGTCATCACCCAGGTGCTGTGCAACTTCAACGACTAATTTCCCGCCGTCTTTTGTCTGAATATCGATCGCATCATTGATCTCTGGTAGATTGTCACTGCCAAATTTGATATCCAGAACCGCACCGATGACCTGTGTGATCTTTCCTGTACGATTATCTGCCATGTTATTTCCTCCTGCTTCTTATATCGAGTCCATCACTTCAGGGCTTCTGCTCCTGAAATGATCTCTGTTAATTCTTGTGTGATCGCTCCCTGTCTTGCTCGGTTGTATGCAAGTTCTAAGTTTGAAATCATCTCTTCTGCATTACTTGTCGCAGAATCCATTGCCTGCATTCTGGCTCCATTTTCACTTGCTACAGATGTAACTAAGGCTCCATAGATCATGCTGCAGATATACTTTGGAATTAATAAAGAAAGTGCTTCTTCCGGCTCTGGCTCAAAATTCATTGGAGCCTTGCTTTCAGATTTCTCTTCATTTGCCTGCTGATCATTCTCAATTGGGAGTAATTTTACAAGTTTTGGTTCATGAACCACGGTATTTTTAAAATCTGTGTATGCCAGATAGATCTCACCGATCTCTCCATCTTCAAAAGCTTTTAGAAGTTTCTCTCCTAAGATTCTGGCATCATCATAGACTGGCTCGTTGATCATCTCTGAATCATCAGAAACAATCTCATACCCACGATGTTTTAACGTATCCATCGCTTTGTGTCCTACCGCATAGATCATGATATCTTCTTTGTTCATACCGCTGTCCCGGATCAGTTTCACGATATTGTTATTATATCCCCCTGCTAATCCACGGTTGGATGAAATGGTAATGATCCCTTTCTTTGTGGAACCATTTTCCTGTAAATACGGATGATTGATATTACCTGCTTTAGCAAGGATCGAGCTGATCGTCTCATACATCTTATTAAAGTATGCTTTTGACTCATCTGCACGCTGCTTGGCTCTCTGTAACTTTACCGTGGATACAAGTTTCATCGCTTTTGTGATCTGTCCGGTACTTTCGACGCTGGCTTTTCGTCTTTTAATATCAATTATCGATGCCATGACAGATCACCTTACTTTCTAAATGATTCTTTTGCTTCATTGATCGCTTTGATCAGTTTCTCTTCTGTCGCATCATCCATGACTTTCGTCTCGGCGATGCTTGTAAAGATCTCTGGATATTTTGTATCGATCAGTTCAAATAATTCTTTCTGGAAATCAAGGATCTGATCTACTGGCAGGTCTAAGAGATGTTTCTTGACTGCTGCATAAATGATCGCAACCTGTTTCTCAACTGGTAATGGCTGATACTGTGGCTGTTTTAAGATCTCTCTGATTCTCTCACCCTGATCTAATCGTTCTTTTGTATCATCGTCAAGCTCTGATCCAAACTGGGCAAATGCTGCCAGTTCTCGATACTGTGCAAGGTCTGTACGGATTGGTCCTGCGATCTTCTTCATTGCCTTGATCTGTGCAGATCCTCCAACTCGTGATACAGAAAGTCCGGCATTGATCGCTGGTCTGAAACCTGCATTAAACATCTCTGTTTCCAGATAGATCTGTCCATCTGTGATGGAAATAACGTTAGTTGGGATGTATGCAGATACATCACCTGCCTGTGTCTCGATGATCGGAAGGGCTGTTAATGATCCCCCACCTAATTCATCAGATAATCTGGCTGCACGCTCTAAAAGTCTTGAATGTAAATAGAATACATCTCCAGGATAAGCTTCACGTCCAGGTGGTCTACGAAGAAGTAAGGAAAGTGTACGGTATGCAGTTGCATGTTTGCTTAAATCATCATATACAACTAATACATCTTCTCCTCTCTCCATCCATTCTTCACCGATCGCACATCCTGCGTATGGTGCGATATACTGAAGCGGTGCTAATTCACTGGCTGTGGATGCTACGATCGTTGTATAATCCATCGCACCAAACTCTTCTAATGTCTTAACGATATTAGCAACTGTGGATGCTTTCTGGCCGATTGCCACATAAATACAGTGAACACCCTGTCCTTTCTGATTAATGATCGTATCGATCGCGATCGCTGTCTTACCTGTCTGACGGTCTCCGATGATCAGCTCACGCTGTCCTCTTCCGATCGGTACCATCGCATCGATCGCTTTGATTCCTGTCTGGATCGGAGTATCTACGGATTTTCTTGAGATTACTCCTGACGCAACTCTTTCAATTGGACGATATTTATCTGTCTCGATCGGACCTTTATTGTCAATTGGCTGTCCTAAGGAGTTTACGACACGTCCTGTCAGTTGATCTCCAACTGGCACTTCTACCACGCGGCCCGTTGTCTTGACAATATCGCCTTCGTTAATATTCTTTCGGTCACCTAAGAGAACTGCACCTACGTTGTCCTCTTCTAAGTTTAATACCATTCCATAAACTTCCCCTGGAAATTCGAGCAGTTCTCCCTGCATCGCTTTCTCTAATCCATGGATTCTGGCGATTCCATCAGCAACCTGTATTACCGTTCCAATATCAGAGGTTTCAAGCTTTGTTGAATATTGTTTGATCTGTTCTTTGATCACAGAACTGATCTCTTCTGGTCTTAAATTCATGGGGCTTATCTTCCTCCTGTTCTATAGTTGTATTTGTGACAGATATCTGCCCATCGAATCAAGCTTTGTACGAATGGAATTATCCACAATCCGATCATCCATACGAAGGATCAATCCACCGATGATGTCTTTATCTGTCTCATAAGTCACCTCTAACTTCTGATATTCTGAAGAAGCAATGACTTTCTTTAAGATCTTGTCTTTTTGTTCTTGTGACAGCGGCATTGCTGACGTTACATGTAGGGCTCCGATTCCTAACTGACGTTTGATATTCGAAATGATGTAAGTAAAGATTCCATCAAATTCTTTAAAACGTCCTTTCTTGATGATGATCATCAAAAATCCTGTCATATCATCAGAAACCCGGCCATCAAAAACGTTCTTTGCTGCCTCCATCTTCTCTTCTTTTGTGATCTGGGGATGATTTAGGAAATTCACGAAATCTGTGTTGGAATCTAAGATTTCTTTGACAGCTTTCGCCTCTTCCAAAGCTTCTAAAAGATCGTCCTCATCTGTTTTCACAGAAATATAGGCATCCCCGTAAATCTTATCTACTCTTGAAGCCATGTCTTATCACCCATTTCCTGTAAGGTCTGATCAACGAAAGCATTCTGGTCTTTCTCGTCCATCTGGTTCTGGATGAATTTGCCAGCCATTAAGACTGCCATCTTGACCATCTCCTGCTTCATCTGATCCTGTGCATTGATTCTTGCAAGCTCTGCCTCATGATTCGCACCTTCTATGATCCTTGCAGCTTCTTCTTTCGCTCCTGCAACGATCTCTTCCTCTCTCTTCAGTGCTTTCTTTCTGGCCTGTGCCATTAAGGCATCTGCTTCTTTTTCAACATTTTTTAGTTTATGATCGTATTCGGCTTTTAACTTTGCAGCTTCTGCCTGATCGGCTGCTGCCTGATCGATCTCATCTGCAATTCTGTTCTTACGGTCTTCTAAGATCTTGCGAACCGGTTCAAACAGAATATAGGAAAGCAGTGCAAACATGATGAACACTGCGATTCCCTGCATAATCACATCAAAGCCAAGCTGAATATCTAATCCAAATATTCTTCCGTCCACGCCTTGGCCTCCCTTCGGCTTGTTTTATTAAAGTTTTGCAAACAGTGGATTTGCATATAATAAGATCAAACCAATAACCAGACCATAAAGACCTGTTGTCTCTGCTACCGCCTGTCCAAGAAGCATGGTAGATGTGATATCACCTTTCGCTCCTGGATTACGTCCTACTGCTGCTGCACCCTGTCCTGCTGCGTATCCCTGTCCAACACCAGGTCCGATACCTGCGATCAGTGCAAGTCCTGCTCCGATCGCAGAACACCCTAATACAAATGCTTCACTTGAAATATTCATAGTTTTTTCCTCCTGAACTACATGTTAAAGTTTCCCATCTTGATAGATAATGTTAAGCTTCCCGCTTATCTGTGATAAATGTCATTGTCAGCATCGCAAATACAAATGTCTGGATTGCTCCTGAAAACAGATCAAAGTACATATGCAAGAATGCTGGAATACCTAGCTGCGCAAGCCATGGCAGCAATCCGTACCACAATGCCATCATGATCGTACCCGCCATAATATTTCCAAACAAACGAAGAGACATGGAAAGCGGTGTCGCAAACTCTCCGATCAGGTTAATTGGAAATAAGATTGGAATCGGTTTGAAAAGATCTGTAAATACATGTAATTTACTCGTCTTAAATGCACTATACTGAATCAGTACAAACGTGATCAACGCTAACGCAAGCGTTGTTCCATAATCCGCTGTCGGTGGTCTTAAGCCAAATAATCCAGATGTATTTGCAAAAAAGATAAAGACCATGATCGTTCCAATGTAATTTACAAATGGACGCCAATGTCTTCCCATGCTTCCCTTTACCAGATTATCAAGCACTTCAACGATCATCTCCACAAAATTCTGAAGTCCTGACGGCTTCTCATCACCGTGAAGAACTGCATGTCTTGCGATCAATGCTAATACGATGATAAACACCATAACGATCAACGTCGTCACATGCGTTGTCGTGATCCAGACCTTATGCCCGAAAAACTTCAGCGGGATCAGCCCATGCACCATAAAGTCAACGTCATCACCGGATGATGCTGCCAACATCATGGGGGCATTCATAATTCCCATGGCACAACCTCCTTTTTATTATATTTTCCATTTTTCCGATTTTCTCTTTCTCCATGTTAGAAACCCGGAAAATGTGATTCACGTTATTCTTGTAAAACTCTGCGCGTGATATGCTCGTGAATCGGTTTTTGTAAAAATGCTGCAAACTTACTGCTTAAGAATCCAACCAATGCAGCAATAAAAGCACTCATACTAAGTTTGATCATCACATATAAAATAACCAATGTTGCTACATATCTTATCAACGCACTCTTGATCATATTCCGGCTTGCCTGATGAGTATCCATCTGTACAGACTTCTGGATGCTTACCATCATCGTTGTGATCATCACGAGAGCAAAGATCGTTCCCACAATAGCTCCGATCAGATATCTTAGATCACCTCTGGTTATTATCATACCCAAAATCGCAGATAACACTCCGCACAAAAGAATTCCGATCACAAGATCTAGGTATGTCTCGTCTAGCTGTCTTAATTTATCTCTCATCTTTATCCTCCATATCTTCCTGTTCCAGTATATTGTGAATCAGAGAATATACTCCTCTGATTCCTCCCATAATACCAAGAATCAGAAAAAGAAGAAATAGATTTGTGGAAAAATGTTTATCAATCCACATTCCGATCGCCATGCATAAAAAAACAGAAGTCAACATCGTAATTCCTATCTGAGTCACCAATGACAACATCTTGATCACTGGTCCATACTTATGCATAGATATTTCCTCCTTCTTGCGAAATCTTTTTACAAAGATTATTATAACATTTTTTACAAATGCAAACCACCATATTTTTTGTTTCCTATCTATTTTTGCCAAAAATAACCAGAGAAATTGAATTTTTCATCAATTTTTCTCTGGTTTCTTCTTATTAAATAGTTATTTATTTTTTTGAATAATTTTTTTCATTTTTGTGTGATCATTCCACCAATTTTTTATTAGTTTCCTATATTCTTTTATCACAATTTTCCTTTGGTTCTTTGTGTTCATTGCACAAATAGTATCAAATATGGTAGACTATTTTTATATGACTTCAAATGAATAGGACACAAATAAAGGAGGGCAGATTTATGCCTCTTACATTAAATGAATTATATACACAAACCAAACATCAATACCATCTTTCCATGATCGCAGGTGAAACTGGGATCGATCATATCATGAACTGGGTTTATGTCTCTGAAGACAGTTCTACCCACAACTTTCTAAAGGGTGGAGAACTGATCATCACGACAGGGATCAACTGTCAGGATGAGGCTTCTCTTTATGATTTTATTGAAACGATGATCAAAAGCCATACTTGTGGGATGATCTTAAATACGGGAAAATATATTCTTTCCGAAGATATCACTGATTCTATTAAAGCATTGTGCAACAAACACAACTATCCATTGATCGAGATGCCTTGGAAAGTTCATATTTATGATATTACGAGAGATTATTATAATAAGATCTTTATGGATACACAGAAAGATACTTCGATCACGGATGCATTTTTATCTTTTATTGAAGAATATTCCCTGCACCATTATGATGCTTTGCGAATTCTTGAAGACAATCATTTTGAGAAAGAAGATTGTTATGAGATTGCTTTAATGAAATGTAATAAGAAAGCGATCTCTGATGATCTTAAATTACGTCTGCTGTTTTTGATGGAAAGTTATATCAAACTAAACGATCTGGATATCCATATTGCTTTTTATAAGAATCATTTTTTGTTTGTTTTTCATGACATGGAAGAAGAATTGATTTATAACGAAATATTTTCTTTGATCTCTACACTGAAAAGTTCGTTTAAAAAAATGCAGATTTATGCAGGGATTGGAAGTTCTGTCCACACGCTTCGTGAGATTCGTGTAAGTTATCAACGTTCTCTGGCTGCTCTTGTTTATGCTGCGAATAATGGACAAGAAATTGCCCGGTTTGAGGAGATGGGATTCTTTCGAATTCTTCATTCTGTGAATGATAAAAATCTTTTGATGGCTTATCATGATGAGTATTTGAAGGATATTGAAGAATATGATGAGATTCATGATACGAATTACCTGGAGACTTTGCATCAGTATCTGCTTTGTAATGGGAGTATTCAGCATGTGGCTTCGAATATGTTTTGTCATCGAAATACCATTACTTATCGAATACGCGTGATCGAGGATCATTGGAATTTGAAGTTGGACGATACGGTGGAGAGATTTCATTTGATGACAGCGTTTTTTATCCGGGATTATTTGAATTTGTAGTTATCAATCATCTAAAAGATGTAAACCAACATAGTAAAACATCCACTCTTCTGTCTTGAAAATCTTAATTGTATACGGGAATGTCTTCAGGTATTCATAAAAACATAAAGGAAGATAGGTGTACGAAATGATAGAATTTCATAGGATTTTTTGCAAAATCGCAGCCAACACGGGCACTGTTTGAACGCAGTGAGTTGTGCAGGAGTGTTGGCGGATCAGCGTTTTGCAAAAAATCCGTCAATGAAATTCGTTTTTCGTACACCTATCTTTCTTTATATTTTTATGAATACTCGATACATTTCTGTCATACAACTTAAAATTTCTTGCTATTTTAACACTCAAAGTCATCCATACCCCCGTCACTCCTATGATCCAGAATTCATTTCCTGCAAATGACAATGTAATGTCATTTTCCATAAACCAAGCTCCGCTTGTAATATAGAGATTTGTTGGGTTTAGCAGGCGTAATATAACATTCATAAATGTTACATTCGAATAGTAAGCACCTAGGAACAATGCCATGTTTAAGAGAATTAATATAATAAATGAAAAATAACTGTTCCTCAGCAAAAATTGGATTGCGATCGTTGCTAGTGCGATCAACAGGATGATTCCAAGATATACGGTAAGTGTTAGAATCAAGTATTGTATCTGTGTTATTTTAAAGAATGTAACAAATGGATAAAACCATCCCGAATATCTTTTTTCTGCAACTAGTGTGGAGGCAACCGAGACATTCCATAGTCCTTTGAATGATACGCAGTAAAAAAAATAAATCCATGTAACACTGCATAGTATCGCTGAAAATAAAATTCCACTTAACGTCCCCGTAAAAGCTTTATAATCCATGATTCTCTTCCCAGTTCTGGTTGCATCTACAAGATCATTTGTCTTTTGCAGTCTCTCATAATCCATGATAAACAAAATACTGAGTGCCATCAAAAGACTCATTTCCACGATTAATTTTTTCCCTAACTTTGAATATAATAACGAATGGATCTCATAATACTGTCCTGGATAAAAAGCATCGTTATATTCTTTATCAGATTTGATCTCCTCCACTCTTTTTTGCAGATGCTCATAGTTATCTTTTACGAATTTCTTCATAAATCCCTTGGGGTGATACTGAAGCATTTCTTCTTTTTGTTTTAGGATCTTCGTCATATCAAGTTTGTCATACAAGTCGATATTTTCTTTGTAATATTCTTGATATACCTCGGATAACTGCTTTCTTTCATTTCTATTTTTAGCTTGACGTGAGTGGTTTGTATCATCTGTTTTTTTAATAATGTCATGCATGATCACTAATTCTTTGGATGTATCCTTATTTCCCGCCTCATTGTAAATAATTAAACAATTCACAAGACAAAATATCACTGCCAATAACCAAAGCATTGGATTTTTTACAATCTTTTGAAACTCTAATTTAAAAATTCTCATAAATCCACCTTTTTCCATCGCTTACTTCTGATCTTATAAAACAGAAGCATCACTATGAGCCATGTGGCGAGTGCATATAATTCCCAGTATGCCAGAACCTGATCATTTGTGATCAGAAAGAGCATATAATAAATTTTCCTCATAAGAAACATCATCACCCCACATACTGGAATTGAAACCGCAACAGCTCCCATATAATTTCCAATTGTTCTGCCGATAAAATCAATGATCACAATACTTGCGATTGCAAATAATAAGATCAGGGCCATATAAAGTAACATATAAGTTCCAAAAGAAAGCTTATCGCACCAGTAAGAATTTGATGCGATTCCCCAACTCTCACATCTCCAAAATACCGATAATCCCTTCAAATGCCAGATAATCCCATATACAGTCATTTGAAGAATTCCAACAAAGAGTGCAGCAAGTGCACTTGCTATCAATTGAATCTGATAAATCCTTCTTCCTGTTTTCGTCGTTGCCAGAATCGGAATAACCTGTCTTAAACGTTGTTTTAGCTGATATGGAATGATCAATGCAAAAAAACAGATCATGATCAAACCACCGATCGTTACCATATCTTCTTGCAAAATGTAAAACACTTCCTCATGTACTAATGATATGTAATCTCTTTTTACCCTCTTTTCGATTGCCTTTTGATATAACTTCGTTCCATCAAAAAATCCATCTGCTTTTAATTCTTTATATTTTTTATCCGAAACTCCATATTCAGATCCTTGAAACTCTCTGATATGTTCTAAAGCTTGTATATCCAAAAAAATTTTTGATGTCTTATCATTATAAAACACATAATTTTCTAATATTTTATCAAGTTCTTTTTCCTGCTTTGATAAAGTTGTTTTTTGACCAAGTTCTTCATATTTTTTATTAAAAATTTCATAATCCACAATCCCTCTTTTTGAAAGCTCTTGATCTTGTTTTATGATCTTTGCAAAACCTCTTTCTAATTCCTGATGTTTCTCCTGGTATTGTTTTTCATCTTTTACTTTCCACTTTGGTCCCCATTCTTTCACTAGTTCTGCCGTAAATGGAATGTCATACTTTGTATTTGTTAACTGTCCTCCAGTTGGATATCGATATATTTGTGTAAATGTCATATAGTATAAAATAGAGAACATACATAATAACAGTATGATTCGAATATCCAATATTTTTTTACATTCATTGATTATGATCCGCATGTTATTTTTCCTCCCTGTAAGTGACTAAAAATACATCTTCAAGGTTTGGTGTACACGGTCTTGCATTATTATCTTCTTCCTCACTATAATATCGGACCATCATTTTTTCTGATTCCTGGCGCATGGACAAAATAATTCGTTTTTGTTCGAATTCCTGAATCTCGGATTCATTGATCAATCGCTCAAAAACCTTCCCCTCGAGTTCCTTGCAGATGTTTGGAACTGTATCATTTTTTAATAAATGTTTTTCTTTGATCATAATGACATGATTTGCAATAGATTCAATGTCTGATACGATATGCGTTGAAAGGATCACTATTCGATCCTTGGATAATACGGATAATATATTTCGAAATCTTACTCTCTCTTTTGGATCAAGTCCTGCAGTTGGTTCATCTAATACAAGAATTTTTGGATCATTTAACATTGCCTGTGCGATCCCTACACGCTGAATCATTCCACCAGAGAATTTTTTCATTTTCTTATTGGAGACATCGCTTAATCCTACTAACTCCAATAATTCTGGAATTTTTTCTCTTGCAGCTTCTTTGGAAATTCCTTTTAACGCTGCAAGATAATCAAGATACTGCATTGGTGTATTATTTTTATAATATCCAAAATGCTGTGGCAAATAACCGATCACATCCCGGTATGTTTCTCCCATTTTATAAATATCCATTCCATCGTATAAAATCTCTCCGCTTGTCGGATACAAAAGTGTTGTGATCATTTTGATCAATGTCGTTTTCCCTGCACCATTTGGTGCGAGCATGGCATATAAACCATTTTCAAGTTCCAGATTAATATCTTCCACTGCTGTGAATTTTCCATAATCTTTTCTAATATGCGAAAGTGTAAGCATCCTTCTCCTCCATTCTTCCAACCAAAATAAATAAAGCCACAAAACACACGATCATTGTTGCAATCTGAATTCCTAATGGAATATATTCAAAAAGAAATAAAATCTTTGTTTCCTGTAATCGCATGATCGCTGCAAAAAGTAATACCCATATTGCACCAAGACCCGCAAAGCACTTATAGTTATTCCATCTGTGATAAATGTATACAGCAATGATCGCAAAGACCAGCATACTTGAAACTCCAACAACTCCAACCGATAAGATTGCTTTCTCCCTAATCCCACTAAGGAATAAAAAGCTGGTATTCACCAGAGATAATACGACTGCTGTATAAAATAGGCGAAGGCTCACAATATAATTCATCGAATAATACATCGTATTTCTTAATTCATTGATCTGCGTCTGTTCGTCCATATAGCAAGTAAAATAAGAAAACAACAGAAAGAAAACGGGCATTCCTAAAAAAGCTGCCCCAAATTGTCTGATTTCCTCCTCAAAGGAAAGTACTAATCCAAGACACACAGCAAAATAAATTATGAACGTCGCAAAAAATACAGAAAGATTTTTATAATAAATGACTCTTAATCCAGGTCCCAGATAAATCTTTTTCATTCTTTTTAGAAATGAAATCTTTTGAGGCATACCTTTTAAAATGATGTCTTCAATTTCATTTTGTATCTCTGACTGCAGCGGATAATGAACATCCATCTGTTCTACATAAAATTCCTGATTATTTTCTTTTTTCATTACTGATAGTCCACCTCGCTTTTTATTTGTCGTATCATTTTATAAAACCTTGATTTCACTGTATTTTCGGAAATATTTAATGTCTGCGATATGTCCTGAAAGGTCCTTTCTTCAAAACATTTCATATAAAAAATCTCCTGCCACTCCTGCTTATATAGCGAAACAATTTCCATAATTTGTTCTATCAACTCCTTATGGATGATCAACTCGGACAAATCCCTAATCGCTGTTCCTAAATTACTACTGTGAAGTTCCAGATTCTCATCTGTCATATCAATCTGTTCTTGTTTTAATAACAAACGATGTACCTTGCTTCGATAATGATCACATATCTTATTCGATGCGATTCTATACATCCATGTCCGAAATGAAGCCTTTTTATGATCAAACATTGTGATTTTTTGCAATATCTGTATAAAAATATCCTGTGTCAGATCTTTTGCAAGTTCTTCATTTCCTGTTTGCCGATATACATATGCATAGATTTCCTTGTAATAATATAAAATCAGTGCGTTGGCTGCCTCTTTATCTTGTTTTTTCTTTATTCTTTTGATCAACTTTTGTTCTATTAGCATGCATGCCACTCATTTCTTGGTTTTTTGTACTGTACATTATTATATACGGAATAATCCATTAGAAAGTTTTAATAATTAGGAAATTTCTTATGAAATAAATAAAATCGCTGCGCTATAGTCTTTATTAGACCATCGCACAGCGATTTTGTTCATTTCCGCATTTTTTTATTGGGCATTTTGGCATGTTTCCGCATTTTTTATTTCTTTATTTTTCCCTATTTCCGCATTTTTTATCCAGGTTGTCATACAAATAATTTTATGATTTTAATGTGCTGCTATCATCTCACTAATTTCCAGAATCTTCTTCGTATCCTCCAAACAATGTTTCTCACTCTGTACCTTTCCATTTTCCACATCTTCCATAAAATTCTGTATCTGCATTGTCATATCATTTCCTTTAAATGGATAACTTTTCGTCTCTGTTGTACCGTCATTCCAATGGATTATATAATCAATGATCCTGTTATAATTTGGAATCATGATTTCTCCCTTGGTTCCGACGATTTTTGCATATCTTTCCATCTCACGGTCAATGGCGCCTTCTGCTGTTGCGATGCATCCATCTTTAAAATAAATCTTTGATCTAAAATAATAATTGATACCTTCGATATCTTTTCTCTCAGTTTCTATCTTATCAATTTCTTCTTCATGGATTCCTAAAATAAATCCAAGAATATAGCTTCCAATATCATTCAATGCCCCACCTTGTTCTTTATCAAATAAAAATGATGTCTTAGGCAATCCTAATGAATCTGAGCAGAAATTTGCATAAATTGTTTGGATGTTTCCAATTTTCTTCAGATCTTCTTTTAGATGATCATACCCTGTGTTAAATTTTGTTTTTAATGCTTCCGTACATAATGTATTTGTTTTCTTTACTTTTTCCTGAATCTCATATACATCAGTGGATGTTAACACTAACGGCTTCTCACTTAATACTGGGATATGGTGTTCCAATGATCTTAAAATCCATTCTTTATGAAATTTATGTGTGAGTGCGATATAAACTGCATCTACCTGCGGATCATTTAACAGTTCTTCATAATCTTTATATACTTTGACTTCTGGATGCTCCTTTATGTATGGATCATCCATGGAAACTGAACGTGAGCTGATCGCATAAATCTTTCCTTCATCTGTTGCCTCGATTGCCTGTACAAACTTTCTGGCAATTTTGCCAAATCCTATAATTCCAAAATTCATATCATTTTCCTCTCGTGATGTGTAATTTTATTTCTGGAAATCAATTCTTTCTTCAGTTATAATTATAATGTAAGTGGCGTAAAACACAACAGGAAAGGAGACTTCAATCATGCAATTACCAATTTCGCTCGGCAATCAAGGTTTTGCTTCTCTTCGTGAAAACCATTGTTTTTATATTGACAAAACTGATTTTATCAGAGAGTGGTGGGAAGAACAGGATGTTGTAACCTTGATCACTCGTCCTCGCCGTTTTGGAAAAACATTAAATTTAAATATGATGGAATGCTTCTTTTCTACTCAATACAAAGACCGCTCGGATCTATTTGATAGCCTTTCTATCTGGAATAATCAGAAATATCAGAAATTGCAAGGAACTTATCCTGTAATCTCACTTAGTTTTGCAAATATTAAAGGCCGTACTTTTGAAGAAACGAAACGTGGAATCTTACAGATTCTTGTAAAATTATTCAGCATTCATTCTTATATCAAAGATGATAAAATCCTGAATTCTGAAGATTGGGAATTTATAAATTCTGTAAATATGGATATGCCTGATGATGTTGCGAGTCTGACTTTGATGTACCTGTCTGATTACCTCAGCCGTTTTTATCAAAAGAAAGTTCTAATCTTTTTAGATGAATACGACACTCCTTTACAAGAAGCTTATATTCATGGTTATTGGGATGAGCTGACAGGGTTCTTACGCAGTTTATTAAATGCTTCATTTAAAACGAATCCATACCTTGAACGTGGATTAATGACTGGAATCACCAGGATCAGCAAAGAATCTATCTTTTCTGATCTTAATAATCTCTCCATCATTACAACCACCTCCGAAAAATACAGCCAGCAATTTGGATTCACTGAAAATGAAGTGTTTAAAGCTTTAAAAAGTTATCATTTATCTGACAAAGAATCTCTTGTAAAGTCATGGTATGATGGGTTTACTTTTGGATCACAGAAAGATATTTATAATCCATGGTCTATTACTTGTTTCTTAAAAGAGAAGCTGTTGAAACCTTATTGGGTTCATTCAAGTTCTAATGCTCTGATCAGTAAATTATTGCAGATAAGCAATCCTGAAACCAAAATGATCATGGAAGATATTTTAAATGGTGGATGCTTAAAAACTGAAATTGATGAAGAAATTATTTTTGATCAGTTAGAGAAAAAACGCGGTGCTATCTGGAGTTTGTTACTTGCCAGCGGTTATTTAAAAGTGTCTGATCGTTCCTTTGATGAAAAAAGAGGTCGCTTTGTCTATTCACTGGAACTTACAAATAAAGAAGTAAAATTAATGTTTGAAGATATGATCCGAGACTGGTTTTCTGAAGATTCTACTCCTTATAATGATTTCTTAAAAGCTTTTTTATGCCAAGATATCGATTATATGAACGATTACATGAACCAGGTTGCCGCTTCCACATTCAGCTCTTTTGATACTGGAAAGCAAGCCTCTTCCTCATCCCAGCCAGAACGATTTTATCACGGATTTGTTCTTGGATTGATCGTTGAACTTTCTGATACTTATAAGATAACCTCCAATCGTGAAAGTGGATTTGGACGATATGATGTAATGTTAGAACCTTTTGATAAATCTAAAACTGCTTATATTCTGGAATTTAAGGTGCATAATCCACGGACGGAAGATTCTTTGGAGGATACTGTATCTAAGGCTTTATTGCAAATTGATGAGAAAAATTATGATGCTGAATTGATTGCTGATGGATTTAGGAAAGAACAGATTTGTCATTTTGGATTTGCATTTGAAGGGAAACATGTTTTAATTGGATAAACGTTGATCAATGAAAAAAGATACCAAACTAGTAGTGAATCATTTGGTATCTTTTTTCACGTTATAACATTTTGGTGATCTCGGAGAGATCTTCTAAGATCACATTCGGTTTTACATCGCTTGTTGTTACATCTTCTCTTGTACTCTCTCCACTTAGCACTAAGATTGATGTCACATCACTTTGATCTGCAACTGCGATGTCGGTATACAGCCGGTCCCCTACAATAGCGATCTCGTCCGGTTCGTATCCCGTTTGCTGAATGATATAGTCCAGTGTATGTTTCGACGGTTTTCCAAAAAATTCTGGAAATCTTCCCGTTGAAGCCTCAATTAATTTTGCCATGGAACCACAGTCTGGAATAAATGCTCCGCCTTCTATCGGGCAGTTCCAGTCTGGATTGATTCCAAAGTATGTACAGCCATTTCGGATATAATGACATGCTTTGGAAAGCTTTTCATAAGTTAAGGTTGTATCAAATCCAAGAACTACAATATCTGGATCTTCTGCTGTCACATTTATACCAAAATATTGAAATTCCTGGATCAGGGATGGGGTTCCTACCACATAAACACTTTTTCCCTCATAGTGTTGTTTCAAATATCGACTGATCACATGTGTGGATGTCATCATTTGCTGCCTTTTGATCCTGATTCCAAACCTTTCAAGTTTCTCAATATAATCTTGCTGGCTTTTCGAAGAATTATTCGTAAAGAAATAATATTCTCTCCCTGTTTCTTCAACTTTCTTTAAAAAGTCTTTCGTAAATGAAAATAGTTCATTCCCAAGATAAATCGTTCCATCCATATCAAGAATAAAACATTTGATTTTTTCAAACATATGATTCCCCTGCAAATCCCTTCATTCTTTATTTCTCTCCTCGATCATGTCGAGCTTTTAGAGCCAATGCACATGCAGCACTGATCAGCGCTACAACTGTAGAATAGATACCTACATAAATCGTATCACCTTTTCCATAGTTAATCAGCAATGTACAGATTGTTGGTACCATCCCAGCTACTAAGAAACTTGGCACATGATATACAAAAGAAATTCCTGAATAACGTACTTCTGTTTCAAAGTAAGAAGACCATAAAGAACTAATAACAGCCCAGATCAGGTTATATGCAATACTCCAGCCAAGAACGATTCCAATAATTGTGATCGCTAGATTTCCTTTGCTTAATTCAATAACTTTCAGTGTAGGAATACTCAAAACAGCTGATGCTAAAGCTCCAATTACAAATGTTCTTGTATTTCCCAATTTTTGTGCGCACCATCCACCAAACAGTGTAAATGGAATCTTAAAAATACATGCTATGATCGTAATAATATAAGTCTGGATCAGTGGCATTCCAAGCCAGTTAATGCAATAGGACAAGATCCATACGATAAAAATATTATAAAATGTTCCATCTACCCATCTTGTACCGCATCCAAGAAGTAATGTTTTCCAGTATCCTTTTACCATTGGAATAAATCCAACTTTATGTTTCTTTCCTTCTGCTTCTTCTGCCTCTAATTTTGCCTGTGCCTTCTTATAATCTTCTGTTTCCATCATTTCACCTTTTTGACGGATAACGATCACTGTCAAGATAATTGCTGCCAAGAAAGGAATTCTCCATCCCCATGTAAAGAAAATATCTTCTGGTAATAATAATGTTGGTACTGCGATCAAAATAGAAGATAATCCGAATCCAATCGGAAGACCGATTTGTGGAATCGCTGCATAGAAAGATCTCTTATTCTCTGGCACATTTTCGTATGCCATTAAGATTCCTCCACCCCATGTTCCTCCACGGCCAAAGCATTGTGCCAGACGCATTAACTGAAGAACGATAACTACTCCAACTCCTGCGCTTGCTGCTGGTGGCAGGATTCCAATGATTGATGTCGAAATTCCCATCATCAATAAAGATGCATACATCGTAACTTTTCGACCTTTTCTATCACCAATATGTCCAAAGAAAATCGCACCAAATGGACCTGCAATATATCCAATCGCAAATGACATATAAGAAAGGATCAGCGCTGTTGTTCCATTTCCCGTCTGTGAAAAAAACACTTTATTAAACACAGTTCCTGCTGCTGTTCCATATAATAAGAAACAATACCATTGCACCGCACTTTCAAACAATGTGATCGTTGCAATTTTTCGAAAATTATTTTTTTCCATATATTTTATCCTCCTTCTTGTTAATCTTCTTCCCCTTCATAGTATTTAAATGGCCATGGTCCTGAATAATCAGCACCCGTTGGAATTGTCTGATAATGTGTATTAATGCGATCTCCTTGAAGATCATGAATCAAATATCCTGGATTTCCAAGGAAGAAGCGATCTCCTCCACCTTTAAATTCCTCTTTTTTCTCTTCCTCTGTAAGATTTATATCATTTTTCCCCCTAAAATCAACTTCCATCTGCATTGCGATCGGTGGACATGTCACACATGGAATTTTATGCCATGATGTAAAAATAGCAGTATGCATATGACCACAACATAACGTAACATTTTCATGTTTATTTAAGATCTGTGCAAGTCTGTCTGCCTGATCAAATCCTTCATCCATTGCTGGCAATCCTGTTACAAATGGTGGATGATGTGTAAATACTAATGTTGGTTTCTCAGGATATTCTGTAATTCTTTCTTCCAGCCACTCTGCTACCCGATCGCTTAATCCACCCGAATGACAAGATGGTTTGCTTGTATCAATTACGATCACTCGAACTGGATATTCATCGATTGTATAGCAGATATAAGGTTTGATATCCTCTTTTACCGGAGTTTCCTCTGTAAACATTTCTAAAAAGAAGTCTCTTTTATCATGGTTCCCAGGAACAATGTAGACTGGTCTTGGAAGTTTTCTAAGTCCCTCTCTCATAAACTCATATCCTTCCCTTGTTCCACCCTCAGACAAATCCCCAGTCACTACAAAAAATTCTGGTAATTCATAATCCTTCATTGAACAAAAATAATCGATCGTCTGATGCAAGGCTTTCATTGTATCTGCTTTCTGGAAAGATAATTTCCCATCACCTCTTAAATGGAAATCTGAAATCTGAATAACTTTCATAAATGCAACCTCCTTTTTCATATCACGCTCTCGAGAATACATTTTTATTGTTCCGGAATAATAAATGTGTTAAAATTAATTAAACTTTTAATTTTTGTATCTCTGTTTCTTTAATTGAATTTTAACTTTTTTAATTGTTTTATTCAATTATTTTTAATTGTTTTAATAAAAATACAGATTATTGACTAATAATTCTCATTAATTTTTGTCTATTTTGAATAGTTTCTTTCTGTTTTTTATTAAATTTTTAATATTATTCAGGAGGGAATTATGTCATATTATAAAAAAGTTACATTAAAAGACATTGCAAATGATTCAGGTGTTTCCGTAAGTTCTGTTTCCATGATCTTAAATAAACGCGAAGGAGTTTCTTTTTCCAATGAAACGGTTGAAAAGGTTCTGTCCTCTGCGAAAAAATTAGGATATGAGATTTCTTCTTCCCCAAAAAAGAATGGTACACCTGCTTACAATACTCAAAGATCCGCAAAATATATTGCTATTTTTTGCCCTAACATATCAAACTCTTATTACTCTACGATCGCACAATCCATTGAACAGGCTGCTTATCAAAAAGGATTTAAAACTTTGATCATCACGACTTTCCGTGATGAAGCCTTGGAAAAAGAGTTCCTTCAGGATATGATCAAACTGCATGTCAGTGGTATTGTTTTTACTATGATGCCCCAATGCCCACAGTTTTTAGAAAAGGTTGCTAAGAAATATCCCGTGATCGTTATCGGAGATAAAACAACAGATATTGATCTGAATGTCATCGAGACAAGTAACTATACTGCTGGAGTTTTGATGGCTGAACATTTATATGAACTTGGACACCGTAATATCGCATTTTTAACAACCACGATTGGTAAAAGCCTGTCTCTTGCCATGCGTTATCAACGTTTAAAAGCAATTCAGAACACCTATAAGAAACTTTGTATGAATGAACCTTATAATATCATTGTAAAAGAAGCCAAAATTGATCCAGAACTTGAACGTAAAAATATTTTCTTAGAACACGGCGTTGGTTATCAATTATGCAATGAATGTCTTGATGACAGAAATCTCGCAAATCTTACTGCATTCATCGGTAACAACGATATGGTTTCTTATGGGATCATGGATGCGATCCTTAAAAAAGGCTATCTGATTCCAGATGATTTCAGTGTATGTGGGTTTGACAATGACTTTGCTTCCAGTCTGCTTCCAATCTCATTAACGACCGTGGAGCATTACATGGAAAACAAAGGAAAGAAAGCATTTGATATGATTTATGAAAAGATTCAGGAAAAGGATGACTTCTTCGTTCAAGATGATAAATGTGTGATCCGTATTGAATACAAATCAAAACTTATTTCTCGTGATTCTACGAATGTTGCTCGTACACGAAAAAATATCAATTTATAACTTTTGTTATTAAAATTTTAATAATGTTTTTTAAGATAAAATTGGACACGGAACTAGTAGTGATCATTCCGTGTCCTTTTTGCGTTATAACATTTTGGTAATCTCAGAGAGATCTTCTAAGATCACATCAGGTTTTACATCACTTGTTTTTACATCTTCTCTTGTGCTCTCTCCACTTAGCACTAAGATTGATGTCACATCACTTTGATCTGCAACTGCGATGTCGGTATACAGCCGGTCCCCTACAATAGCGATCTCGTCCGGTTCGTATCCCGTTTGCTGAATGATATAGTCCAGTGTATGTTTCGACGGTTTTCCAAAAAATTCTGGAAATCTTCCCGTTGAAGCCTCAATTAATTTTGCCATGGAACCACAGTCTGGAATAAATGTTCCACCTTCCATCGGGCAGTTCCAGTCTGGATTGATTCCAAAGTATGTACAGCCATTCCGGATATAATGGCATGCTTTGGAAAGCTTTTCATAAGTTAAGGTTGTATCGAATCCTAAGACTACGATATCTGGATCTTCATCTGTCAGGTTCATATCAAAATATTGAAATTCCTGGATCAGGGATGGGGTCCCTAGCACATAAATACTCTTTCCATCGTAATGTTCTTTAAGATATTTGATGATCACATGACTTGAGATCATCATCTGATCTTTCTTGATCGGTATCCCAAGCTTCCCAAGTTTCTCAATATAAGCCCGCTGGCTTTTTGATGAATTATTGGTAAAGAAATAATATTCTCTTCCAGTTTCCTCGACTTTCTTTAAAAAATCTTTGGTGAATGGGAATAGTTCATTCCCAAGATAGATCGTTCCATCCATATCAAGGATAAAACATTTGATTTTTTCAAACATGAGCTGCCCTCCTATTTGATCACATCATCATAAAAATCATAGAATTTCAGAATTCTCATAAATGTGATACGGTCACGGATATATGGTGCAACTCTTGCTGTTTTCTCTTTCATATCCGGTGTAAATCCGATGTCTTCTAAGCTTTTTACTCCATGTACTTTCTCTAACATTGCAACAATCTCATCTGCTTTTGGAATCTCTTCTATGATCCTGATGATCTCTTCTGTTTTTTCTCTTAATACTTTTGGATCGATCAGATCTAACAGATTTGGATCGTTTGTCTTCTTGATGCTTTCGCATAATTCTTTGTTTGTAAACGTCTTTTCAATCAGATCTGTCTCAATATTCACATGATCTTTTACCTTGAAGTTGCCCTCTTTTAGATATTTCACTGCTTCATGATAGATATCACTTACCTGGATTAGTCCGACTCCTACTTTCTCTCCATGATATGCATCAATCTCATCATTGATCACTGCCATCTCCCAGAAATGTGCCATATGATGCTCTGCTCCGGACGCTGGACGGGAATGTCCTGTCATCTGCATGGCAAGTCCTGACAATAATAATCCATACATCAATTCTTCATATGCGTTGATATCTCTGTTACATAATCCGTCTAAAGATTCTTTTAATTTATCCAGTGCGTCATATTCCATCTCACAGATACGGTCACAGATATATTCTCCATCCAGAATATTTGTGATCTTCCAGTCTGCAAGAGCTGTATATTTTCCTAACAGATCTCCAACTCCGGACGCTGTCAGTCTCATTGGTGCATCTGTGATGATACGGCTGTCTGCAACGACTAAAATAGGAGATTCTGCGATCATGCTCTTCTTAAATCCATACCATGACATAGCTGCAACTGTAGATACATAACCATCAACACTGGCTGCGGTTGGAACTGAGATAAATGGGATCTTTCTTTCATATGCATTATATCTTGTCAGATCATGGATTGTTCCTGATCCGACTGCGATCATGCAGTCAACTTCTTTGATCGGATCTAACTGTTCTTTGACTTTAGCTACTCCAATCTCATTAGCATGCAGGTTTTCTGGATCCAGTTTGATCACTGGAATTCCACCTAATAATCTTTCTACTTCTTTTCCTGCTGCCTCATAAGTATTGTCATCACATACCATAACGAGATGCTTATATTTGTTATATGGTTCCCTGCTTAGAATATCTGGGAGTTTTTTTAAGGCTCCTTCTTCTAAGATCACGTCATCTACAACTAATTGATGGTCTCTGCCGCAACTGCATTTTCCTGTGAATTCTTTGATATTAATCTTCATATACTTTTATCTCCTTTCACATTCCATACTAAATATTGGATCTAAAAATTTTGCTAAAAAAATTTTTTGCAGATGATTACATTTACAAAGAAATAAATAATAAATATTTAATCCTGATCCAGATAACGTTTCGTAATTACCCTGTCCTTTAGAAATTATCATATCTGCCTTATAAAATTTCTTTTTCAATTCATCTGATAACAAATGTAAGCTTGTTCCTGCAATTGTAGTTCCATTTCCCTCAAAGGCTGCAACCTCTTGCATACTTATATTTTCTGCATCCTCTATCGATGCATCATTTCCTATCTCTTCCCCTCGGACAATTACTTGTATCTCTAATTGTGGATAGTACAGTGTTAAGTATTTTATCAGCAACTTATCCAATACAATTTCCCCACAATTATCCGTACAATAAATTACTTTCCTTGAGTTTGCCAAATCATTTGTAAATAATTTATAAATTTTATCATCCAATTTTATTTCTCTATACTGCATCAATAAGCGATTTAATACTTTATCGTCAATTGTAGGCATTGCTATACAATCAATATAATTTCCTACAATCGCTAATTGAATTGCCAATTTTAATGGATTTTCTGATTGATTAATTTCTTCTTCAAATTCTTTAACTTTTTGTTGCATTTTAATATTATATTTTTCTTTTAATTTTTTATAAGATTGTACTTCTTGTCCACTATTTTTATAAATTTTCAAAAAACAATCAATATATTCTGGTGGTGAATCAAAGCTAAGGTGTTCTAATGCATACTCAACTTCTTTAATATACTGTTTTCTTTCCAAAAGATTTTTTATATTCTCTGCTCTTTTTATTTCTTTTTCATAAAGGCACTTTTTACATTCTTTTGCAAGTTCCATTTTCCACCTCTTTTATAATAATAAGAGGGGAAATTAAACAATTTCCCCTCAACTGATAGTGTAAAAAAGTAGTTATATATGATATAATAGTGTTGCATTTTATTTAGGAGGAATACTCAGCAGATTCTTCATTGCCCGACAAAGTTTTTCTGAGTGTTTCTTTTTTTCACTATTTTTATCATCTTATTCTCCTACATATTTTCAGCAAAAAATTCATTCATTTTATCACTAACTTCTTTTTCTGACTGAATCGATTCCAGTGCTTTCATTGTATCTTCATCTGAAATCAGTTTTACTAAAGTACTTAACACTTCCACCTGTTTTTGAGGGTCTTTGATTCCTAAAACAAATGCAAATTTTGCATTTAATTTTATTTCAGGTTCTCCCATATGAGCGTATGGAATAGGTGTTTTAAATCGAACAACTGCGATAAATACTTCCTCCACATGTTCAACATCTGTATGCGGAATCGCAATTTCAAATGTTTCTGTTTTTAATCCTGTTGGAAATACTGCTTCACGATCGATCAACGCCTGTCCAAAAGTTTCTTTCACTAACCCTTTTTTATATAATCTGTCTGCAATTTCTCTATAAAATGATTCCTGAGACTCAAATTCCTGATCCAGCCAGACTATGTCTTCTCGAAAAATCTGGTCCATAATGTCCTCCTTGATTACTCACTAACTATTTTTTGTATTTCATCGTAAATTGGTTCAGTCCCCATATACGGATACAACAATCCAAGTCCTTGTACAACTTTCAGGTTTGTGTCTATTTTCCCTGTTCCTGCATGTACCACTAAGTCGCATTTATCTTCATATTGAGATAAATCTGCAGAATCAAACAGGTTCGCATAGATAACATCTGCCTGTATTTCACGTTTCTTTAATTCTTCTGTTAAAGTTACTATGACTTTTTCTGCTTTTTCCTGTTTCATCCCTCCAACAAGAAGCAAGGAAACCTTTTTCATATGATCACACTCCTATTAAAATTCTGCTGCAATCGCCTGTGTTCTACTAACTCCAACACGATCTGCTCCTGCTGCTACTAATGCTTCAACATCTTCTTTACTATGGATTCCGCCTGCTGCCTTTACATGAACTTTTTCTGATACAGATTCTCTCATCAATTTAATATCTTCAACTGTTGCCCCACCTTCTGCAAATCCAGTAGAAGTTTTCACAAAATCTGCTCCTGCTTTTTCACATAACTGGCATCCCTTTACGATCTGTTCTTTTGTAAGATAACAATTTTCTAAAATAACTTTGACTACAGCAGGAGTTGCATCTACAACTGCTTTGATGTCATTATATACATCATCGTATTCACCATTTCTTAAAGCTCCGATATCAATTACCATATCAAGCTCTACTGCACCTCTTGCATATGCATCAATTGCTTCTGCTACTTTAGAAAATGTTGTATGTGCTCCTGATGGAAATCCAATAACTGTTCCTATTTTTACATCACTTCCTTCAAGAACTTCGCGTGCAATATCTAAATTGCAAGGATTGATACAAACAGATGCACAATGGTTATCTTTTGCATATTGAAGTCCTTCCATGATTTCTTTTTTTGTTAAATGTGGTTTTAATAGTGAATGGTCGTTCATTGATAAAAATTCCTGTTTTGTCATAGTTAAGATCTCCTTTTATATATTGGCTAATTATATGTTATCAAATCATTGTCTACCCAAATATTGTAGAAAGTTTAATAAATAACCATGTTATGATATTAGCTCTGTCTAAGTTTCCAATTAATGTTGCTCCTTTTGGAATTGTAACACCAGCAGAGATTGCTAATGGTGTTTCTAATCCAGCTAAAGTGGAGGCCATTAATAATACTAATCCCATAACAACTGTTCCAACGATCAATGCACGGAAAATATTTCCTTTACACATTGCTGTAAACAAGCATACAATATATGGAATAACTGCTAAATCTGCGAATGGAAGAATTCTGTTTCCTGGAAGAATAATTGCTAATGCAATCGTAATTGGTACAAGCACCAATCCTACTGCGATAACAGCTGGTTCTCCAAGCGATACTGCAGCATCTAATCCAATAAATACTTCACGTCCTGCAAATTTCTTACTCATTAATTCCTGTGCAGCCTGAGAAATTGGCATTAACCCTTCCATAAGGCATGCTACCATCTTTGGCATTAAATACATAACAGCTGCCAATCCGATACCTGTCTGAAGAATTACCTGAGGTTTCGCTCCTGCTAATGCTCCAAGTACAATACCGATGATTAATCCCATCATCATTGGTTCTCCGAAAATACCAAATTTCTTTCTAAGACTATCTGCATTAATATTAATTTTATTTAATCCTGGAATCCTATCTAAAATCCATACTAATGGATATACAACCGGCAAGCATCCTAATGCCGTTAAATGAGGAAATGAAATTCCTGGCATATTAAAATACTTTTCAATATATGGTTGTGTTAAATCTGCTAAAACAAGTGCTAATGCTGAACTTACTGCTCCAAATGCCAGACCAATCGGAATACTGTTTGTTGCTACAGAAACAGCTGCTCCGATAAATGCAAACTGCCAATAATTCCAAACATCGACATTCATTGTTTTCGTAAGTTTTAATGCTAGCATAAGGATATTAACACCTAAGCAAATAGGAATCATTAATCCTGCTGCTGACCACGCCCATGTGATTGAAGACATTGCTGGCCATCCAATATCAATGATATCCATATGCAATCCTAGCCGCTCTGTCATTTGCTGAGCTACCGGTCCTAACTCATCAGATAATAATCCTGTTACTAAACTGATTCCTGTAAATCCGATACCAATCGTAATACCTGATTTAAAAGATTTGGAAACCCCTGCACCCATAATGATACCAAGTATGAATATAATGATCGGTAACATTACTGATGCTCCACAATCTAAGATAAAATTAATAATAAACATATTTTTCTCTCCTTTCTTGGAGGTTTTATGGCACTTTATGTCCCTTCACAGCTGTCCAAACCATAAACCATTGTTCTGGCGTCAGACGATATTTTAAAGCTTTTACTGGTCGCTCTGCCAATTTAATCTCTCCTGATCCTGTGATTGGAATTAATCCTGCTGGATGAGAGAATAACCATGCAAATGCAACTTCATCAATATCTTCCGCTCCAATTTCTTCACGAATCACTTCTAAAACTTCTCGTAATCGTACTTCTTCCTCACCTTCACCTGTGAAAATACGTCCACCTGCTAACGGAGACCATAACATTGGATGAATTCTTTCTTCCATACATTGATTGATCACTCCATTTTCCATATTTCCCATACGTAGTGGAGACAATTCAACCTGATTTGTGATCAATGGAACTGTTAAATAAGATTTCAGCAAACGAAATTCATCTGGAAGAAAATTGGAAACACCAAAAGTTCTTACTTTACCTTCTTGTTTCAACTCTTCGAAAGCTCGACTGATCTCTGCTGGATCCATAAATGGACTTGGGCGATGTAATAATAATGTGTCAATATGATCAACACCCATATATTTCAGCGATTTTTCAACCTGTCCCTTAATATGTTCTTTGCTATAATCATAATATTTAACTCTGGCTGTTTCAGATTTATAAATAATTCCGCATTTTGTAATGATCTGCATCTTATTTCTTAGATCAGGACGTTTTTTTATAGCTTCTCCAAATTTTTCTTCTACAGTATAATTTCCATAAATATCAGCATGATCCATAGTTGTAATTCCGATATCAAGGCATTCTTCTAAATATTTAATCAATTCATCTGTAGTTAAATTCCAGTCTAAAAGTCTCCAAAATCCTAATACTACTCTAGAAAACTCTAAGTCATCTGCCATCTTTACATATTCCATTTTTCATACCTCCAAAGTTACTGTGCATCCAGTTCTTTAACAATTTTTAAAATTTCTGCATCTGTCGCTTCTTTGTTCATACCAGTTAAATAGTTGATTGCAAATACTGCTGGTGTTTTCACTGTGTCTGGCACTCTTGTACTTGATACAATAATGTCATAATCTGGTGCAAGTCCTTCTACTTCTGTGATCTTTCTTTGTTCCACTTTGCAGGAATATCCATTGTCTTCCAAGAGTTCTCTTACTCTTGTTGCAATAACTGTACTTGTTGCAATTCCGCTCCCACAAGCTACTAAAACACGATATTCTTTCATAATAAAACTCCTTTCTTTTGTTTATTCTTCAAAATCTTAACGATTTTTAAAGTCTTAGTTATCTAACAAATATTCTTTTATTTTTTCGATATTATTAGATATTTTTTATTTTTTCTTCCTTACAGCTATTATGTTATCATGCAAAATTAACAAAAAACAGTGAAACATATTTCTGTTTATTGGAAACTTTTTAAACCAATCGAATTTGTTTCCTTTATTGGAAATAAAATAGATCAGTCGAATTTATTTCCAATAAAGGAAACAAATTCGACTGATCTATTTTTTATTATTTATACGATATTATACTCATATTGTTCAATGATTCTTGCAATTTCTTCAGAATCCTTTGCTTCATGCAAATGCTGTCTATATTCGTCATCTCTTAGCATATTTATTAAATTGAAAAAAGCTTTTAGGTAACTTTTATGATCTATCACACTCAAACAACAAACAAATTCGATAGGATCAGCATCTTTTATTCCAAATATGACAGGTTCCTTCAATCGAATAAAATGCATTCCTAAACGAATACTTCCTTCTTCAACTTCTGCATGTGGCATAGCAAATCCTTTTGCCAATACAATATACGGACCATATTTCTTAATACTTCCTACCATTGCTTCTACATAACTCTGTTCAATATATCCTTTTTCTACAAGTGGATTCCCTGATTTACGGACCGCATCTTCCCAATCTGTACATTCCACATCTACTTCAATATCTGATGCTCTCAATAAATGATGTAACGATGGTGATATGATATCTGCATCATTTTCAATTGATTGCTTGAAATAATGCCTTATCACACTTCGTAACTCCCGCATGACTCCATTTGCTTTTTCTTTTGGTTCTATCAAATCATATATTACTGGTGTTATCTTATCAATCAATCCTCTTGCTGAAATTCCATCATCTTCTAATCGATCTCGAAGAGCTCTACTATTTCTTAACGCATCAATTCTATTTCCTACACGAATATAATCTGTATCATTAAACGCTACGGATACTACTACATATTCCAAAGAGCAATTTTCTAACGGCACTGTTGAAATTACAAAATCAGCAGAATCTTCTTTAATATTCATTGCTTCATGCGCTGAAATGACATCGACTACTCTAAATTTAAAATGCCTCTTTAACTTTTCAAGTAACAAAATTGAAGTTCCTATACCAGCATGACAAACCAAAATTACTCGAAACGGAACTTCCTTATTTTTCTTACGTTCAATTGCTGCGCATACATGAACTGCTATGTATTTAATCTCAATATCTGTAAGTTTTCTATACTGAAATTTATAAATTGTAGGTAGCTGATTAATCACAACCTCTAACACGTCTTGATTATCTTCTAATACCTCATTCACAATATCTACTTCTGGGTAATCCATCGGTGGAGCTGAAAATATAGATTCTAAGTGATTTGACAAATTTTCAAAGAAATCATAATCCTCATTCAAATTAATTCCAAGTTCAGTAGAAATATTGGTAATATATTCGCGTGTGATCATCTGTATGATCATTGCATTTTTATTAAATGCTTCGTTATTTACATATCGAATCTCATCCAAAAACGCACAAAAATAATGTATATCATTTTCCGTGATCGTAACATCACAGTATTGTGCGATCACTTTTAATATATCTAACGCAAACATATAGTTATCACTATTTTTCTCTATCTGGTTTTCTAAAAATTCACCTATTTGATTTCTATTGATTAAAATTCGTAAAAATAATACAATTTCTCGAAATGAACTATCTGAAAGACTTCTTTTATATCGACATTCTTGTTCGCTTAAGATTTTCTGAATGATGCTTTGATCCCCTGCTTGGACATTAATATGCCAAGCTACCACATTTTTTGAATTTTCATAATCCTGAACTGTTGGCTTTAGCAATTCATAAAGGAACTTCCTACGTTTACTCTCTGCTCCTTCTATCCTTAACCCTTTATTTGCATGGGAAACAACTGTTAGTCCTTTTTCTTTGATAAACAATTTAATATCCTTTAAATCATTAATCACAGTTGCTCTACTTACCTGTAATCGATCAGCAATGGATGCAAGTGTTATGTAGTCAGCTGAATTTACAATCAATGCAGCTGCAACTTTTTTCCGTTCTTCTTTGGATAGTCTGTAATTATTAAAGTTTTCTTCTAATAGTAATGACAAACTTTCCCTGAAATCCTTAGGTATGCTAATTGTCCCCCCACCCGAACCAATATCCAACAACTGTCGTTTATTAGTATTTAATATATGATTTATTTCTTTTAAATCATTTCGAATCGTTTTTTGTGATACATCAAAATATTCTGCAAATCCTGCCACTGTAATCTCGTCTTTTTCTCTACTTAACAACTGTACAATCTTTGTACTACGCTGATTCATCCTTTATGCCTCCTGTCATAATCGGTCATGTCAAAAGTTTATGATAAGTAGTTTATATGACTTTTCTCGATAATTCAAGTCTAATTTATATAAATTTTTCATTATAACTTAATACATATCCCAAAAATTTTTGTGCATTTTTACTCAATTCTCTGCCTTTTCGCATTGCAAGATATGTGTTTCTTTTTAGCTTTAATTCAGGCATTTCAAGAATTTTTAACCCATCCATCATCGGTACTCCATTCTGTGCGATCAATGCCCATCCTAATCCACAAGAAACAAAATTTTGAATTTCCTCCGATGAGGTCCTGTAATGAATATCTGGCGTTATTTCTTGTTCTTTGAAAAATTTCTGAATTTCTTGATCCATTGACGACCCTTCTGTATATGAAATTCCAGGAGCAGTCATTAAATCCTTCACGTGCAATTGTTGAATTTTACACAACGGATCTTTTTCATTTACAACTAATTTAATTGGATATTCTATTAGCCGAATCAACTTAATCTCATCATCTTGCACTTCACTATCTGAACAAAATCCAAAATCTATTTTATCATTTTTTAAGTCATTGATAATGACTGCTGTTGCTGCTGAATAAGATTCTATATTTATCTTTTTATTTTCATTTTTTAAAAAGAATCCACGAATCAGATTTGGAATATAATTTGGTGACATCGGCCTTGTATATGCAAATCTAATATTCCCTGTATATCTTTTATAAATAAGATCTTGCATCTGTTCTGCTTTATGCAATGATTCAACCACTGTTATTGCATACGGCAAAAACTCTTTTCCCTCTTTCGTAAGAAATAAAACTCTTCCTTTCTTCTCAAACAAAGAAAATCCAAGTTCTTCTTCCAGTTTCTTTATTGCTTGTGTAAGGCTTGGCTGTGCAATCAACAGTTCTTTTGCCGTTTGCGTTAAATGCCCATTTTGTGCTACTTTTACGAAATATTTTAATTGTGCTAATGTCATATACCCTCCCAATTCATAGGTAAAACCTTTACTTTCTTCTTATATTCCATATTATACATTATCGTTTTCTCGATGTACAATACAAGTATCAGCTGATTTCTAAATAACTTACCCGCACATGAAAAGGAGTCGTATATGTCCGATAAAAATACTGAATTTAAAAAAGAAATCGTATACTATGCAAAACTTTTAGATGAAAAAGGATTGGTCAATACTCTAGAAGGCAATCTTTCTATTTTGGATCGTGAAACTGGAAAAATGTATATCACACCATCTGGCACAAGAAAACGCTTCCTAAATGAAGATAAGATTGCTGTTGTAAAAGATAAGGAACAAATTGAAGGAACAGTAAAAAAATCAAGTGAGATCTTGTTACATGAAGCTGCCTTAAAAGCTCGCCCTGACTGTAATGCAGCTGCTCATATCCATGCACCTTACTTAACCGCTTATGCTTACTGCGGAAAGGATATCAAATTAAAATGCTCAACTACGTTTTCACTAGTATTTGAAGAAATCCCATGTCTTCCTTATGGATTACCTGGGACAATTCATATTGCAGATGGAATTGAAGATGCAATCAAAGACCACGATCTGATCTTGCTTGGAAATCATGGTTGTATCGCTGTTGGAAAAACTTTGGAAGATGCAGTTAAAATTATTGAAGCTGCGGAAGAAGTTTTAAAAATCTATCATTTAACAAAAGAGATTGGTCCTGTTCGCAATATTTCTGATAGTGATTTGGAAGAGTTATATAATAATCATCCAGGAAGCCGTAGAAACCGTTATGGAAAGTAAGAAGGAGGAATAAAATTATGCAAGCTGCTTTAATGTATGGTCCCAATGATATAAGAGTTGAAGAAATTGAAAAACCGAAATGTCCTGAAGGTGGATTTGTTTTGAAAGTCATGGCAGTTGGTCTGTGTGGATCTGATATTCGCAATCTTACAACTGATTCCAAATCTGGTAAATACCCTCATATTTATGGTCATGAGATTACTGGTATCATCGATGAGATTTCTCCTTCCTGCACCGAATATAAAGTTGGTGACCGTCTGTATATTTATCCTGCTGATCATTGTATGCAATGTGAACCATGTAGAACTGGCCATAGTGAAATGTGTGAAAATCTTGGAAATAATTTAGATCGTCCTGGTGGTTTTGCGCAGTACTATACTGTTCTCCAACGACAGATTGCACGTGATGTTATCTACCGCATTCCTGACGGAATCAGCTATGACCGTGCTTCTCTTGGTGAACCTTTATCATCTGTCTATGCCTGTCAGGAAAATATCAATGTTGGATTTGGAGACATAATCGTCATCATCGGTGCTGGACCAATCGGATGTTTCCACGCAAAACTTGCAAAACTACGTGGTGCTAAAAAAGTTATTATGATTGAAATTAACGATAACCGTTTAGAAACTGCAAAACAATTCGGTGTCGATCACACGATCAACAGTTTAAATGAAGATCCAATTGACGCTGTAAGGAAACTTACTAATGGCAAAGGTGCTGATAAAGTCATATCCGCTAATCCATCCACGCAAGCCCAAGCACAGGCAATCTTTATGGCTAAAAGAACTGGTATTGTTGTTTTCTTCGGTGGCGTTGCTAAAGGAGCTTTAACAGAACTTGATACTAATTATATCCATTATAATGGTCTTTGGATTTATGGGCATTATGGTTCTAATAGCATGCAAGTGCAAAAATCTTTTGAACTTGCAATTTCTGACGAATTTGAAGCCGAGAAATTTATCACTCATATTTTACCACTTAGTGAAATTAATAAAGGAATTACCCTTACTAAATCTGGGGAAGCAATAAAAGTTGTATTACATCCAAATGATCAATAATTTAATCTCGTACATATATGAAAAAGGTACCGAATCTAAAACTTTTTAGATTCGATACCTTTTTATTTCACATCTATCCCAAATACCCAAGCTCCTTAGATATCTGCCCAGCAGTCCTATTAAGTTCATCTAGCACAAATTCCTTCTTCTTATCATCCACACGAAATACCGGAATACTTGCACTGACTGCTGCCACGATCTTTCCTGTGTAATTTCTTACAGGCACTGCCATACAATACATCCCAATCCAGTATTCTTCGTCATTGACCCCATATCCCTGTTTCTTCACTTTCTCTGCCTCATGGATCAGCTCACTGACAGTTAAGATCGTATGTGGTGTATATGCTGGAAGTTCTTCTTTATCTTCGAATAACTTATAAATCTCTTCCTCGCTCATCTCACTGATCATCACTTTTCCAAGTGCTGTTGCATGAATGGATTCATACTCGCCCGGGCTTACACTGTTGTTCATGCCATTGCTCGTATATTCCATCTTGGAAATAATGATCGTTTCTTTTCCTTTGATCGTTCCATAATCGATCGTTTCATTTAATTTCTTTCCAAGTTCTAATAAATGTGTTCGGTCAATATTAAATAACTGGTTCTGTGCTGGAACTGACAGTCCTACTTTATATAATTCCCAGCCAAGACGATATCTGTTTGTTTCTTCACTCTTTTCAATATAACCATAGTACTGCAGCGTATCTAATAAACGATGGACTGTACTCTTTCCTATTCCTAATGCATCGCTTAATTCGCTAACTCCTGCTCCAAGATTCCCTGTATTCTTTGCAAGATGATTTAACAATTCCAGTGCTTTCATTACCGTCTGCACTGGATATTTTGGTTCCTGTGCCATGACTTTCCTCCCGTTTATCTGTTTTTATATCCTCTTTTGATCACTATCATTATATCAAACCCCGTCTTCACTATGCAAAATATTTTTCTTCTATCTCAAACTTTTTTCTAAACTTTGAAACACTTCATATATAATCGAAAAAAGAGACGGTATTTTGACTAAAGCCGTCTCTTGATTTTTTCTCTTTCTTCTATATATAACTCTCGATCTAAAATCTTATGCACGATGTTTCAAGTCTTTGAATGATTCTTCCTGTGGTCCTCTCTGGTCTTTCTTCGCAATATATAAACTTCCTGTTCCTGTTGCGCAAAGAATTGGTGGTTCACATGCTGTTGCAGCTGTATGCTCGATTCCTTCCATATCCGCATCTGTACGATCAAGCATTGTTGCTACCTTCCATGCTTCGAACTTGCATTTGTAAGACTGGTTTCCTACTTCTTCGATCCATCCTACATATTCCATAAAGTCGCCTACATAGACTGGTGCTGTAAATTCGATTTTCTCATATCCTAAGAACAAACTAATATCTCCGTCCGCATATACCATCAGTTCTGTTCCTACATCGCCCCACTGAACAACGATTCTTGCTCCATTAACGAGTCCACCTACATAGTGAGCATCTTTCTCACTCATCATCATGTGATGTACAACTTTCTTTCCGATCATAGCTCTTACCTCCGTTTTTCGTATTCTATTATTTAGAATCATTTTCTAAATGTTACTTTGTACTGTGATGGTAACATTGGATTGTATTTTTGTCAATACATTTTTGTAATTTTTCTGTTATTTATAATTTCTTTCTATTATATAGAAAATTTAATTCAATTTTTCTAATGAAGCAAGAAATACTTTCCCCTAACTGGAGAGTTGTTTCTGTCTATTTTTTATAAGTAATGCACAATTTTTCTGCAAGTTATTAAACATATTGTCTAAATATCGTCGTTTTTTTGTCAATCCTTTTCCAATTATTGTATTTATAAACAATCTGTTACGTGTAAACTTTTTTCTTTTTCTTGATATTTTTTCTCATTTTCAGAAAATAAGCTCTTTACATTCCATCTCATGTATCCCTTAAAATACAATCATAGTCATTCGTGGAGAAAAATAAAGAAAGGAGTTTCATATGAGTGTAGTTATGGCAAATGCACTTGGCACTGGAATTTTCTGCGGACTCTGGCAAGGTATCGGTTCAGTTCTTGGACTTGCTACCTGGATGGGCTTCGTCGGCTGTACTTCTTATTTCTCAGCCGGATGTGGAAAAACCGGTTTTATTAAATCCATGTGCAGTAACTATGTTGGTCTTCTCTGGGGTATGTGTATTATCATGTCAGGAAATATCAACAGTGGCATTTTGTTTGGTGCGATCGTAACTGGAGCTTTCTCCTGGCTGATCTGCTATCAATCAAAGATCGATCTATTATCCTTGGTTCCTAACACTTTCATGGGCGGTTTTTCTGCTTTTGCCAGTGGCGGAGATTGGAAAATGCTTTGCATCTGCCTTGTCTTAGGAAATATTCTCGGTGTATGCTGCGATTATTCTGGAAGATTTCTGGCAGCAAAATTTTGTAAAGATAATTAATTAAGAAATAAGAGTGAAACAAATTTTCAAAGGAGCGTGAAATAAAGATGAGTAAAGTAATTAAAAAAGCTTACGCAGAAGAAATGAAACAGGGCTACAATTTAAGAACAGCCATGGAAGAAGCATCCAGATGTCTTCTCTGCCATGATGCCCCTTGCAGCAAGAGCTGCCCAGCAAAAACGGATCCAGCAAAATTCATCCGTTCCCTGCGTTTTAGAAATATTAAAGGTGCTGCTGAAACAATCCGTGAAAACAATCCATTAGCTGGTTGTTGCGCAGAAGTCTGTCCTTATGGTCAGCTGTGTGAACAGGCTTGCAGCCGTACTGGAATTGATAAACCGATTGAAATCGGAAAGCTTCAGAAATTCTTAGTTGAAATGGAAAAACGCGAGGGTATGGAATTCCTTCATGTAGAAGAAAAACGTGATGGAAAGATTGCCTGTGTTGGAGCTGGTCCTGCTTCTTTAGCTTGCGCAAGAGAGTTAGCATTATTTGGATATGATGTAACAATCTATGAATCAAATGAAAAAGCTGGTGGTGTTTTAACATACGGAATCGTTCCTTCCAGATTACCTCAGGAAGTTGTTGATTTCGATATTGCAACAATCGAAAAACTTGGTGTAACATTTAAGTTTAATGAAACGATCGATGCTGCACGCTTAGAAGAATTAAAAGCTGAGTATGATGCAGTCTTCGTTGGAACAGGATTATGGAAATCTAAAGTCATTGATATCCCAGGAAAAGATCTTGATGGTGTTGTAAGTGCTATTGATTTCTTAAAAGATGCCCGTTTAAATAAAGAAAACATGACTCTTGGAGATACTGTTTTAGTGATCGGTGGTGGTGACGTTGCCATGGACTGTGTAACAACAGCAAAACAGCTGGGTGCAAAAGCTACAATCGTATATAGAAGAACAATTGAAGAAGCACCTGCTGATATTGATGAAGTTATGGCTGTACAGAGCATGGGAATTCCTATCATTCAGGAATTTGCACCAGGTGAGATCATCGGTAGTAAAGGTCATGTAACTGCAATGAAATTTAATGGACGTGACAATGAATCCGAACTTACCATGAAAGCTGATCAGGTTGTATTTGCTATTGGACAGGCTGCTTGTGACACTACAAAAGATATCAAAGCTGGCGGAAAAGTATTTACTGGTGGAGATATGGTAAATGGTGGAAAGACTGTTGTACAGGCTGTTGCTGAAGGTAAAGATGCTGCTGCTATGATCGCTGCATATCTGAACAAATAGAAAGGAGGCATTGATTATGTCATTAAAGAAAGATTTATCTATTGATTTTTTAGGAGTTAAATGTGAAAACCCATTCTTCCTGTCTTCTTCTCCAGTAGGAAGTAACTATGAAATGTGTGCAAAAGCCCTTGAAGCTGGATGGGGTGGAATTTATTATAAAACAATTGGTATCTTTATCCCAGACGAGTGTTCTCCTCGTTTTGATATCACTACAAAAGAAGGAACTCCTTGGGTTGGTTTCAAGAATATGGAGCAGATTTCTGACAAGCCATTAGAAGTGAACTTGGAATATATGCGCCGCTTAAAACAGGATTATCCAAATAAAGTCATCGTTGCAAGTATCATGGGAAGTAATGATGAAGAATGGACAACACTTGCAAAAGCTGTTACAGAAGCTGGTGTTGACATGATCGAGTGTAACTTCTCTTGTCCTCAGATGACATCTCATGCCATGGGATCTGACGTTGGACAGAATCCAGAGTTAGTAAAACATTATTGTGAAGTTGTTACAGCTGCTACACATCTTCCTGTCATCGCTAAAATGACTCCAAACATTGGAAATATGGAAATTCCTGCGATTGCTTCTATGGAAGGTGGTGCTGCTGGTATCGCTGCCATCAATACAGTGAAAGCGATTACAAATATTGATATCGAAAATATCACTGCTATGCCTGTTGTAAACGGTAAATCTTCTATTTCCGGATACTCAGGAGCTGCAGTTAAACCTATTGCTCTTCGTTTCATTACACAGATGAAACAGCATCCAGATCTGGTTAATGTGCCTATCACTGGTGTTGGTGGAATCGAAACTTGGAGAGATGCCTTAGAGTTTATCCTTGTTGGTGCTTCTAACCTTCAGGTAACTACGGCAGTTATGCAGTATGGATACCGCATCGTTGAAGACATGATCAGCGGATTATCTCATTACATGGAAGATAATGGTATTGAAAAACTTTCTGATCTGGTAGGTCTTGCCCTTCCTAATATTGTTCCTGCCGAAGATCTTGATCGAAGTTTCAAACTGCTTCCTAAATTTGATGAAGATGCTTGTGCTGGATGTGGTAGATGCTATGTATCATGCTTTGATGGTGGACATCAGGCAATTGACTGGGATGAGGAAGCTCGTCGTCCAAGATTAAATACAGATAAATGTGTTGGATGTCATCTATGCCTGAATGTCTGTCCTGTTATGGATTGTATCACTCCTGGTGAGATCGTTATTAAACCTGGACGTGAAGAACACGAAATCAAAATCAAAACTAAGTACGAATAAGAAATATCACATTGATAAGGAGGTCTTAGTAATATGAAAGAATTCGATTTGATCATTAAAAATGGAACCGTCGTAACCTCTACCGAAAGTTTTTTATGCGATGTTGCAGTGAAAGACGGAAAGATCGCTGCCATGGCACAAAATATTGAAGCAGATGCGAAAGAAATTTATGATGCCGCTGGTAAATTAGTTCTTCCTGGTGCTTTAGATGCACATACACATATGGCTATGCCATTTGGTGGAACTGTTTCCGCTGACAGTTACATGGCAGGTACTCGTGCTGCTGCCTGTGGTGGTGTCACAACGATTTTCGACTATCCTGTACAGCACAAAGGAGAAACGATCCGCGGATTAGTTAACTCCAAGAAAGAAGTTTTAGAGAAAGAAGCCTGCGTAGACTATGCAATGCACTGCTGCATCACTGATTTAAATGAAGGTGAGATCCTTGAAGAAATGGAAAAGGCAGTTGCTGAAGGTATCACAAGTTTCAAATGCTTCCTTGTTTACAAAAAAGAAGGAATGATGGTAGATGACGGAATGCTTGCAAGGCTGATGCTTCGTGCAAAAGAACTTGGAGCGATGATCAATATCCACGCTGAAAACCCTGATCTGATCGATTATTATACAGAGAAATTCTTAAGTGAAGGTAAAACAAGCGCTTGGTATCATTACATGAGCCGTCCTGAATTCGTAGAAGCTGAGGCCGACAAACGTGCTGTTCACTGGGCTAAGCATTTAGATGCTCCTTTATATCTGGTTCATATGGCAGATAAAGAAGGTCTGGAAGCTTGTATCGAAGCCAAAGAAGAAGGTGCTGACGTATTCGTTGAAACATGTCCACAGTATCTGGAATTTACATGCGACGTATACAAACGCGAAGATGGAAGAAACTTCGTCTGCTCTCCTCCTATGAAAGGACAGGAAAGTCAGGATGCTTTATGGAAAGCAATTAAGAATGGAATGATCGATACAGTTGCTACTGACCACTGCCCATTCCAGAGTTATGAAAAAGACTGGGGTAAAGATGACTTTACAAAGATCCCTAACGGGTGCCCTGGTGTAGAAAACTTATATCCATATATGCTGGATGCCGCAAATAGCGGAAAGATCACTTTTGAGAGAGCTGTTGAATTATGCTCTACAAACGTAGCCAAGATCTTTGGATGCGACAACAAAGGATCTATCAGTGTAGGTAAAGATGCTGACATCGTTATCTACGACAAAGACAAAGACTTCACGATCAGCGTTGATAATATGCACTCTGATCTGGATCATACGATCTGGGAAGGAAAACAGTTACACGGTTATCCAATCCGTACTTACCTTCGTGGAAATGTTGTATATGACAATGGAGACTTTGTCGGAACACCTGGACTCGGTGAATATGTAAAACGAAGCCCAAGAAAACACTAAACCCTATAATACAAACACTTAACATAATTTTATAAAATCAGAGGATTCTTATGAAGAGAAAGAAATTACGACTTACGCCGAAACAAGCTGAACACATGCTCTTTAATGTTCTGGAGATTGGCAGCCGAATGCTCGTCTCCGGAGCTGAGGTCCAACGCGTCGAAAATTCGATCTATCGTATGTGTACTGCATATGGATCGGAAACGACCGAAGTCTTCTGCATGACCTACATGATCGTTGTTACAATTTCCTCCAAGCAATTTGGCACGATCACCTTGTCGAGACGGATTCATAACCTTTCCCTGAATCTATATGAATTACTCTATTTAAATGCTTTATCCAGAAGGATGTGTTCCACTCTTCCGGATATGAAAACGGTCGATCAAAAAATCAGGCAGATCAAAGCGCTGCCAAAGTATGGTCCAATACCCTCCATGCTCATATATGCTTTGATCTCCTCTTCTTTCACAATATTTTTTGGAGGCAGCCTTCCTGATGCCGCCGTTTCCGGTATGATCGGAATCGGTATACGGTGTGTCGAACTTCTCCTTCAACCACTGCCTCTAAACCGTTTTCTTCTGGTTGTATTATTGTCAACAGTATCGGGCTGTATGGCCGCATCCTGTGTTTATACAAACGCTATGTTTTCTCTGGATAAGATAAGCATAGGAAATATCATGATCTTGATCCCTGGACTGATGTTTACCAATTGTATCAGGGAAATGATCTCAGAAAACATGTTATCCGGCTTAACAAGGCTTTTGGAAGCACTATTTATTTCTTCTTCCATCGCCATTGGTTTTGCCATTGCTTACTATCTGCTGTAAAAGGAGGCTTGTACCATGAATCCATATATACAGATCATTGCTGCATTTTTTGGATCTCTTGGGTTTGCGCTTTTGTTTAATCTGCGCGGACAATGGCTGTTCTTCACAGCCTTAGGCGGAGGCCTCTCCTGGTGTGTATATCTGATCAGCGGATCCTTTATATCTCACTATGAACGGCAATATTTTGCAGCAGCTTTTTTTCTCGGAATCTATTCCGAACTTATGGCACGTAAAACGAAATCACCTTCCACTCTTTATCTGGTAGTAGGCATGATCCCATTGATTCCAGGAGCCGCACTTTATTATATGATGCGAAATGCCATTCAGACGAATTTTAAAATGTTTGCCGAACGTGGCTTAGAAGCAGTTATTACAGGTGGAGCGATCGCATCTGGTATCATTACCGCCATGGTATGTTGGAACGTGATCAAATTAAATTTATTAAAAAAGTAAATCAATCTTTAGGAGGTAACTATTATGTACGAATGCAGTTTAGAACGAATGACAGACAAGATCAAAACAATGAGTCAGTTCGGAGATGCCGGACACGGCGGAATCACTCGTTATTCCCTTTCTCCAGAAGCACTGCAGGCAAGAGGTGAGTTTGTACGCCGCATGGAAGCGATCGGAGCTACAATTAAATTTGATGATATGGCGAACTTATATGCAACACTTCCTGGAAGTGAACCAGATCTTCCTGGAATCGTAATGGCTTCTCACTGTGATTCCGTAAAGAACGGTGGAAATTATGACGGAATCTTAGGTGTTATGGGAGCTATGGAAGTTCTTGAAACAGTTGCTGACCAGAACATCCCTCATAAACATAATTTAACAGCTATGATCTGGACAAATGAAGAAGGATCCTTATATCCACCAGCAATGATGTCTTCCGGTGTTATCTGCTATGACTATCTTCCAGAAGATATCCGTGTAAACTTCAAACATGAAGATATGTTAAAATCTACTTCTGTTCTTGATGCTACAAAGACATTCGGTGCTGCCCTTGATGCATCTGGATACAAAGGTGACAAAGCAAACCGTTTAAATAACAAAGATTACAAAGCAATGTTCGAATTACATATCGAACAGGGACCTATCCTTGAAGCCGCTGGAAATGACATTGGTGTTGTTACTTGCGTTCTTGGAATGGTTAACTACACGATCAAAGTTTATGGACAGTCTGACCATGCAGGAACAACTCCTATGAAGTATCGTCAGGATGCTTTATATGGAGCTTCTAAAGTTCTTCAGTACCTGCATGATGAATTAGACAAATTAGATCCAGAACTTGTTTACACAACAGGTGAGATCTTCTGTCATCCAAACGTACATACAGTAATTCCTGATTATGTAGAATTCTCATTAGATGCACGTCATGAAAAACCAGAAGCAATCGAACAGGTTGTCAAAGTAATTGAAAATATTCCTAAAGAAGTCGTAAAATGCAAGACTGATTATGAAATTGCATGGACACGTGATACTGTTTACTATGACAAAGAACTTGTTTCTTACGTTCAGGAATCTGTTGATGAACTTGGATATTCTAACCAGAAGATCAACTCCGGTGCTGGACATGATGCTCAGTTCGCAGCTTATATGCTTCCTACAACAATGGTATTCGTTCCATCTAAAGACGGACATTCTCACTGTGAACCTGAATATACATCTCCAGAACAGTGCACACAGGGTGCTTCCGTATTATTAAATGCCGTATTGAAATGTGACGCAAAATAAATACATTTCGCTAATAATATCTTCCTCATATAAGTCAAGAATAAGAGATATATCCTAGAGGATATATCTCTTATTCTTCTGTGTATTTTATACAATTTCTATAAGAATTATCTTTTTATTTTTATGCATTTTGAATAAAATCATCTATGATTTATCCATCTTTTATGATATAATGAACAGATAGGTAATATTTATTTTATGATTCGCATTCTTATTGCTTATGAATCGGAGGTAATTTATGTCAGCTAAAAAAGCGCGCTACTGTATCGGCGAATTATCGACCCTCTGTAATATACCCCAGAAGACTTTACGCTATTACGATGAGATTGGATTGTTCACACCAGACTATCGGGACGACAGTACGCACTACCGTTATTATTCAAAATCACAGATCGTCAATCTGATGATCATTAAAACTTTAAAACAAATGGGCTTTCCATTAAAAGATATCCGGCAGATCATATCTGAGAACGATGCTCAGTCCCTTGAGGCGAATATCAATTCACATCTTGAGACGATGCGAGATGATATCATGAAACGGATCGATCAGTACACCGAATGCAACTATCTGCTCCAAAAGATTCAAAATGGAATTGATATTCTAGAAGCATCTTCTTCTCTTCCTTCCGAAGACCTTGCAATCTCTATTGAACATATTCCTAAGATCAGTTTAATGTATGACCGTTCTGAAATGGAAGGATATGATTACTCTGAGATGTCCTTAGACCGATGGATCTCCATTCTTCGGAAAGCAGAGCATTCCAAACATAAGATCATGGGACCTGTTTATGTGACATTTTATGAAGATAATATCATGAACAAGTTCCTCTCAGCAAACTCCATGGTCGAATTTGCAGTCCATATCGAGGATACTTCTTCTACCGATGATATTCGTGATTTCGGGGATTTTGATGCCGTAACCATGATCCATATCGGTAACTATGAGGATATCCCGACTTCTTATATCCAGATGATGAAATGGATCCGCCAGAATGGCTACACTGTTACAGGACCAGCAACAGAAGAATTCATCCTTTCCCCTCTGGATGTCAACGATGAAACTCGCAGGGTGACCAAGATCATTATCCCTGTCGAGAAAGAGAGTAAATAAATTAATATTTGTTATACAAAATAAGAATGCACACCAAAAAGGCTGTAAATTTCTTTGCTTACCCCAAAGAATTTACAGCCTTTTTGCCAGGTTTATTATTTATTAATACTATGAATGGGCTTTATAAGATCTAATATTCATACCAGAACTGTACAACTGTTGATAATGGTGGATCTTCCAGAACATCAATAGAACTTGGATATGGAGGATCTGCTGGTACTTCAATTATCTTAAAAGAACGGACTTCGATCAGTACTTTATTTCCTTCCTGTTTTCTGATTCCAGCGATATATTCCATATAATCTCCGGCAAAACATGGTGTGTAAAGACGAACTTTTTTAACTTCTACACATCTTCCTGTATTTCCAAATGTTTTTGCCATCAAACGTTTTGCTGCATCTTCCATCAGTGTGATACTTCTGGCACCATTTACAACTCCACCACCGTAAAATACGTCACGGTCTGACATTCTATAACGAAAAGTGATTTTATCTTTCATCATTCTTTCTCCTTTCAATCTGTCTTATGTACTTTATTCATCTTCTGGAAAATCATCCAGATGACGCCATGGATCAATAACTGCTCCATCTGGCTGTTCTCCACGTTGTAAGTGTTTCTTAACAACCAGTCTTACATTACCTTCTGTACATAATACAGGCTCATCAAACCATACCATATCTCCTGGTTTGTAGTCTTCTTTCCCAGCTCTGTATGCTGGTGTAGCCAGCTTAAATACTTCAATCCTGCAGTCTCTTGATGTATTTCCGATATGTGTTAAAGTAGCTTTGTACTCCATCATATCTCCTACATACACATCCTGATAGATCTTTACATCTTCATATCCCAGACAGAGAGATTCATCTCCATCTACCAAGATCATTTCTTCTGTTTCAACATCTCCGATAAAGTCAAACTGACGTCCAACTGGCACGATTCCATCTGGATTATTTGCATCCGCTGTCGTCATATTGTAACTTAAATAAGATACTTTTCTCATGTTGCTCCTCCTTATGAAATAAAAGTAATTAAATTACGCCTTCTTCTTTTAACTGTGCTTCTTCTTCTTCGGTTAATCCAAAGATCTCTCTGTTATGCTCTCCTAGAAGTGGGGAAGGCGTTTCTACAACTCCTGGAGTTTCTGACATCTTCGTAACACATCCCTGGAAATAAAGATCTCCTGCCGTAGGATGTTCGCAGTGAACCATCATCTCTCTTGCCTGTGTATGTGGATGTTCGATCGCTTCTTTTACATCTAATACCGGTCCACATGGAATTCCTGCTTCATCCATGATATATTCAATCTCTTTCTTTGTATGTTCCATACACCATCCACGGATCAGTTCCTGCAGTTCCGGCAGGTAATTCTTACACCTTAGATCATTGGTTTCGTATCTTGGATCACCAAGCAGCTCTTCATGTCCGATCGTATGACAAAATGTATCAAATAATCTGTCATTTCCTACCCCGAGTGCTGTAAATCCGTCCTTACAAGGGAAAATATCAAATGGAGCAATGGATGGGTCTATGTTTCCATTTCTCTGCGATATCTCCCCTGCCATTGTATAATTCACTAAGGCATTTTCAAGAAGACTGAATATTGTATCAAACATAGATACATCAACCTGCTGCCCTTCTCCGGTCATATCACGATGATGAAGGGCTGCCAATACACCAACTGTTAAATAAATCCCTGATACATGGTCTGCGACAGATGGACCAACTTTGACTGGATCTGTATCTTTAAAACCAGTCAGATTCACCATTCCGCCCATTGCCTGCGCCACGATATCATAGCAGGCTCTGTGTGTTAATGGTCCATACTGTCCAAATCCGGAACAGGATGCATAGATAATGGATGGATTGATCTTCTTTACCGTCTCATAATCAATCCCCAGCTTCTTTGTAACCCCACCACGATAATTCTCAACAAGAATATCTGCATCCTTTACCAGATCATAAAACATCTGCTTTCCTTTTTCAGATTTCAGGTTTAATGTTGCACCCTTTTTATTTCTGTTTACATAACAGTAAAATCCGCTCTCTCCGCTCTTTTCATCAATTGGACCCCATGTTCTGCACTGATCTCCGTGTAGAGGCTCGATTTTTAATACGTCCGCTCCATAATCAGCTAACATCATCGTGCAAAACGGTCCACTTAAAGCTGAAGTAAGATCAACTACCTTAATTCCTTCCAATGCTTTTTTCATTTCGACACCTCCTATTTATTCTTATTTACGAAACATATTTCCGCTGATGACAAGTTTCTGAATTTCATTTGTTCCTTCGTAGATCTGTGTGATCTTAGCATCACGCAGCATTCTTTCTACATGATATTCTTTCATATATCCATTTCCACCCAGCATCTGTACAGCTTCTGTGGCTACATGCATTGCTGCATCTGTACAAACCATCTTCGCTTTAGCCGCTGGTACACTGTAGCTTCTGCCTTCCTGCTTATCTGTTGCTGCTTTGTATAACATATACTGAGCCATCTCGATCTCTGTCTCTAACTCAGCCATCTTAAATGCTAAATACTGATTCTTGTATAATGGTTTTCCGAACTGTTCTCTCTCTTTTAAATAATTAAATGCGATGTCATAAGCTCCTTTAGCGATTCCAAGCCCCTGAGCTGCAACACCAATACGTCCTCCATCCAGGTCTTTCATTGCAACAGCAAATCCTTTTCCTTCTTCTCCGAGCATGTTCTCTTTTGGAACTCTTACATTATCAAAGATGACCTCAGATACCTGTGCACATCTGATTCCGCACTTATCTTCGATCTTACCAATGGATACACCCTCCCATTCACGTTCTACGATGAATGCTGTTAATCCTTTTGTCTTTAATTCTGGATTCGTAAGAGCAACTACCATATAGTAATCTGCTAATGGTCCATTTGTAATGAAGCATTTTAATCCATTCAGGATATATTCTTTTCCATTCCAGATCGCTGTTGTTTTACATCCTGCTGCATCAGAACCTGCATCTGGTTCTGTTAAACAAAATGATCCCATTTTCTTTCCAGACAGAACTTCTGGCAGATATTTTTTCTTCTGTTCTTCATTTCCATCATTGATCAGAGCACCAGAGTATAATGAAGTACATACAGAATAAGCAATTCCTACAGATGAATTGATCTTGGAGATTTCTTCTAATGCTAATACATAGGATAAATAATCTCCTCCCTGACCACCATATTCTTTTGGAAATGGAAGCCCGACAAATCCCATTTCCCCCATTTTCTTATATGCTTCTTCTGGGAAACGTCCTGCTGCATCATCTTCAAGAACTGTTTCCTGTAATACAGTCTGAGCAAACTGTCTTGCACTCTGCTGAACTGCCTTCTGCTGTGGAGTTAATTCAAAATTCATAGTTTCATCCTTTCTGCATATTGCACATTTTATTTTCTACCTCGTATATTTGTAGTGTAGTCTATCCTTTCAGTGCAGAGTCAAGCAGTATTCTTGATATTTTTTATGCAGATTGTACAAAAAAAAGACCAACTTTCCACTTACTGGATAGTTGATCTTTTTTCTCATTTAGCTATATTTGTCTTCTCAGACTCTATTTTTTCACATATTTTGATGTAACTTTCAGTCGTGCCATAGCACGTGACAATGCTGCCTGTGTATGATAGTACTGCAAACGGCTTTGTTTCTGTTTGAGTCGTTCTTCTGCTCTTGTTTTGGCCTCTCTTGCACGGATGATGTCGATGTCTTCTGGGCGTTCCACCGTATCTACCACGATGACTACGAAATCTCTGGTGACATCCGCGAATCCTTCACCAACAACACAAACTTTCCATTCCCCATCAACTTTAAAACGAAGCTCTCCTGCAACAACGGCTGTTACTGTATCTTCATGGTTTGCTAATACACCGTAAAGTCCGTCCACTGCTGGGAAAATGACGTGTTCACAAGCTCCGCTGTAGAACTTTTTGTCACTGGCAATGATCTCAAAATAAAAGGTTTCTGCCATTTACATCACCTCTTTTGCCTTTTCCTTTACATCATCAATTGTTCCGACCATCAAGAAGGCCTGTTCTGGATATTCATCCATTTCTCCATCTAAGATCGCTTTGAATCCTCGGATCGTTTCTTTGACAGGAACGTATTTACCAGGGATTCCTGTAAATGTTTCTGCTACGTTAAATGGCTGAGATAAGAATTTCTGAATCTTTCTTGCACGGTATACTGTGATCTTATCTTCTTCGTCTAATTCTTCCATACCAAGGATCGCAATGATATCCTGTAATTCTTTGTATCTCTGAAGTGCTTCTTCTACACGTCTTGCTACTTCATAGTGTTCTTCTCCAACGATGTCTGGCTCTAAGATACGAGAGCTTGATTCCAGTGGGTCTACGGCTGGATAGATACCCTGTTCAGAAATCGCTCTTGATAATACAGTTGTTGCATCCAGATGGGCAAATGTTGTTGCTGGTGCTGGGTCAGTTAAGTCATCGGCTGGCACATAAACTGCCTGTACAGATGTGATAGACCCGTTCTTTGTAGATGTGATACGTTCCTGTAGAGCACCAACTTCATTTGCCAGTGTTGGCTGATAACCTACGGCTGATGGCATACGTCCTAACAGCGCTGATACCTCTGATCCTGCCTGTACATAACGGAAAATGTTATCGATGAATAATAACACGTTCTGTTTTTCCTGATCACGGAAATATTCGGCCATTGTAAGTCCTGTCTGGGCAACTCTCATACGAGATCCAGGTGGCTCATTCATCTGTCCAAAGACTAAGGCTGTATTTTTGATAACTCCGGATTCTGTCATTTCATTCCAGAGGTCATTTCCTTCTCTTGAACGTTCTCCTACACCTGTGAAGATGGAATATCCACCATGTTCTGTTGCGATATTATGAATCAGTTCCTGAATTAAGACTGTCTTACCAACTCCAGCACCACCAAACAGACCGATCTTACCACCTTTTGCATATGGAGCTAAAAGGTCGATGACTTTAATACCTGTCTCAAACATTTCTACAACAGGGCTCTGGTCTTCAAATTTAGGTGGTTCACGATGGATCGCCCATTTTTCTTCTGATTCTACAGGTTCTCCTTTATCAATTGCTTCTCCAAGTACGTTAAACATACGTCCTAATGTCTGTTTTCCAACTGGAACTTTGATTGGTCCACCAGTTGCTGTGACTTCCATTCCTTTGTGAAGTCCTTCACTGGCTGCTAACAGGATACAGCGTACAGTACGATTTCCCATATGCTGTTCCACTTCCATAACAACTTCTTTTCCTTTATTAACAACGGTCAAGGCGTCATGAATCAAAGGGAGCTGTTCAGTTTCAAATTCTACGTCGATTACTGGACCAAGAATCTGTACGATTTTTCCTTTTTCCATTTTATTTCCCTTCCTTCACTGTTACTCTTTCTTTAATGATTTAGCTCCGGCACACACCTCAGTGATCTCCTGAGTGATCGCTGCCTGACGAGCACGGTTATACATAAGTCCCAGTGATCTTATCATTTCTCTCGCACTCTTGCTTGCACCTTCCATCGCCATCATTCTGGCGTTTAATTCACTGGAAAATGATTCTACCATCGCACCATAGACAAGTCCTTTGATATAGTTTGGTGCCAGGCGGTCAAGCACCGCCTTTACGGATGGCTGAAATTCTGTCATATGTGATCTCTTTCCTTTTCCTGCAAACTCATACTGATCTGGGTTTAATGGTAACACACGGATCATCTTTGGTTCTGAGGTAATGGATGTGATCATCTTAGTATAAATAATATAGACTTCGTCAAGTTCTCCTGATACATATTCCTCGATCATTTTTTCTGCAATTCTTCTTGCTCTGTAGATCGTAGGATCTTGTGTTGTATAGAAGAAATCCTCGTCCATCTGGGCTGCATTTCTTCGTCCGAAATAATTACGTCCCATATATCCGATCACGAACAGTTTATCATCTTCATTAATATTCTCTTCTGCCATTTTTGTAATGTTATGATTATAGGCCCCGGCAAGTCCACGGTCTGCAGTCATCACAAGATATCCTTTTTTTGGATGTTCTTTCTTTCTTTTGTTTAAGAAAATGTGCTGAAGATCTGGCGTATGTGCCATGATATCAAGCAGAGATGCCTGAAGCATTTCAAAGTATGGAGTTGTGGCATCTAACTGCTTTCTTGCTTTCTTTAATTTGGAAGATGAGATCAGATACATCGCATTTGTGATCTTTAATGTATCTTCGATACTGTTCATCCTTGTTTTAATTTCTCTGATATTTGCCATAGTGATCACCTACTTTAAATAGGCTTCTATCGCCTCTTGGATCTCTTTTGCAATGTCATCTGTTAAGACTTTGCCTTCGTCGATCTTCTTCACTGTCTCTGGATATTTCTGTTCAAAGAATGCTGTCATTTCTTCTGTCTCTGCCTTTAATTCTTTGACTGGAACATTATTTAACATCTTATGACCTGCTGCAAACAGAAGTAAAATCTGTTTATGTAATGCCATTGGATGGTACAATGGCTGTTTTAACAGTTCGATCAGATGAGATCCATAATTTAATGTTGCTTTTGTTCCATCGTCAAGGTCTGAACTAAACTGTGTAAATACCTCAAGTTCTCGATACTGAGCTAAGTCAATACGAAGGTTTCCGGCTACTTTCTTCATGATCTTTGTCTGTGCTGCTCCACCTACACGGGATACAGAAAGTCCAACATTGACCGCTGGTCTTACACCGGAGAAGAATAACTCACTTTCAAGGAAGATCTGTCCGTCTGTGATAGAGATTACGTTTGTAGGAATGTACGCGGATACGTCTCCTGCCTGTGTTTCGATGATCGGTAATGCTGTGATAGATCCACCACCAAGTTCATCACTTAATCGGCAAGAACGTTCTAGTAATCTTGAATGTAAGTAGAATACATCTCCAGGGTAAGCTTCACGTCCAGGTGGACGATCCAGCAGTAAGGAAATTGCACGATAAGCAACGGCGTGCTTAGACAGATCATCATATACGATCAAAACGTCTTTTCCCTGATGCATAAAATGCTCTGCGATCGCTGTTCCTGCATATGGTGCAATGTACTGTAAAGATGCAAGGTCACTTGCAGATGCGGATACAACGATAGAGTAATCCATAGCACCATGTTTACTTAATGTTGTTACGATCTGTGATACTGTTGATGCTTTCTGTCCGATCGCTACATAAATACAGATAACATCCTGTCCTTTTTGATTTAAGATCGTATCAACTGCGATCGATGTTTTACCTGTCTGACGGTCACCGATGATCAGCTCACGCTGTCCACGTCCGATCGGGAACATAGAGTCGATCGCTAAGATACCTGTCTGTAATGGCTGGTCAACAGATTTTCTGTCGATAACTCCTGCTGCCTCATGTTCGATTGGTCTTCTCTCGTCAGTTTTAATCTCACCTTTTCCATCGATTGGTTCTCCGATCGCATTAACGACACGTCCGATCATAGCATCTCCAACCGGGATATCTGCCTGTACACCGGTTCTTGCTACTTTAGATCCTTCCATTAATCCATGATCGGAACCAAGTAAAACGCAACCGATACAGTTTCTTTCAACATTCAGTACAAGTCCGTGGACACCTGTTTCAAAAATAACAAGTTCTCCATACATTGCCTGGTCCATTCCATAGACTGTTGCAATACCGTCTGCGATCTGAATGATTCTTCCTTCTTCTTTGACCTCAGTTTTCTGGTCATAGTTTTCAATTTGATCTTTTAATACAGAAACGACTGTTTCTGGATTGATACTGCTCACCTGATCCTCACCTCCATGTAAGTTTCTGCTGTAATTTTCTCATTTTTCCACTCAGGCTGTTATCATAAACGTGGTCTCCAACTTTCAGTACAAAACCACCGATCAAGTCTTTCTCTTCTTTTAAAGTAAGCTCTACCTTGTCTGCCTGATATTGTTTCATAAGATACTGTTTGATTCGCTCAAGCTGTTCGTCTTTTGGCATTGTCACATAGTCAAACTCTGCCTTAATGATCTTATCTGTCTTGCGTTTTAGTTCATCATAATACTCAACTGCCTCGTCAAAACAAGCGATATCATCATTATCACATACAACTTTTAAGAAACTTTTTATATCATCAGGAAACAACTTTTCCACCACATTTTCTTTTTCTTTCTTTGTGATCGTTGGATTCTCTAATGCACTTAAAAGTTCTTCATTTTCATGAAGCATGTCCTGTGCTTTTTGCAAACTTTCTTTTTTGATTCCAAGTTCAAACAATACCTGTCCATACGTCATGGAAATTCTCTTCATATGCTAGACACCTGCCTCTTTCAGGAAATCATCCAAAAGCTTCTCGTTGCCTTTGTCGTTTGCTTCTTTTTCCACAACTTTCGAAGCTGCCATAAGTGCGATACCTGCGATCTCTGTCTGAAGACCTGCGATCGTCTTTTGTTTCTCAGCTTCAATATCTTTACGGGCATTTTCTTTCATAAGAGCAATCTCTTCTTTTGTCTGATCCATCTTATTCTGGTATTCATTCTTGGCTCTTGCTCTTGCGTCGGAAACGATCTGTCCTGCCTCATCCTTTGCCTGTGCAAGGTTTTTCTCGTATTCCTGCTTGATCTCTTCTGCTTCAGCTTTCGTCTGTGCTGCATCATCTAAGTCACTTGAGATCATTTTTTTTCTTTTCTCCATGACCTCACTGACTGGACCAAATAAGAATTTTCTAAGCAAGAGATAAAATACGACAATGTTGACGATCGGCCAGATAATGCCCCAGTCTAATTTCAGAAACATATCTTCCGCCTCCTACTTCTATTTCATTACGATTAACAGAATCGCAACAACTAATCCATAAATTGATGTAGCTTCGGCTAATGCACAACCAAGTAATAATGTTTTATTGATGTTTCCAGCTTCTTCTGGCTGTCTTGCGATTGCTCCAAGTGCTCCATTTGTTGCAACACCGATACCAATACCTGCTCCTAAACCTGTTAATACTGCAATTCCTGCTCCAATAGCTGCTAATCCCATAGTTCTAATCTCCTTTTAAATAAAAATTAAATTTGTGTATCTGTCATGATACATATTACTCAATTGATTCACTGATAAACAGTGATGTTAACAATACAAATACATATGCCTGCAACAACCCATCGAAAAAGTCGAAGTAACAACTAAATGGTAATGGCACGATTGCTGGTGCGATATGTGTAATCAATTCCATCAAAACGAATGCTCCTAAGACATTTCCAAAAAGTCGCATACACAGTGATAACGGTCTTGTAAATAATTCAAGGATGTTAATGGCCGCCATCATTGGCATAGGTTCCACATAACTGTGTATATATCCCTTCAATCCTTTCTCGTGGATTCCGGAATATATGATCAAAAACAAACTGATGATCGCTAATCCTGCGGTAACATTCAGATCTTTCGTTGGCGGTTTTGCTCTGAAAAATCCCGAAATATTTGCACAGCCAAGATAAATCAGAATTGTTCCAAGAAACGGTATGTAACGTTTCCCTTTTTCGCCGACCAGACCACCGATGAAGTTATAGATGAAACCAACTAAGGCTTCCACATAAACTTGCGGTCCTTCTGGTATGACTTTCAGGTTCCGTACGAATATGATGCAGAGCAACACTACGATTGCCATGATCACCCATGTTGTTACGGCTGACTGCGGTACTGGAATACCTCCGCCGATGGGGATCGTAAAGCTTGTCTTAAGTGACAGCTCTTCCATCAGATAATCTCCCAATGAACCCATTTTCTCCTCACCTTCTTTAATTTTAATTTTTTGCAGAGATTCAAGGGTTTAATTCCTGCAAAAGTAAAAGAGTGCTTACACAATACATCGTAAACACCCTTGTTCTGAAAGCTATTTTATGCCTCAAATTTTTATTTGTCAATTCTTTTTCCGTTAAGATTGTGTTTGTTTTTTGTTTAATACTTACAAATAACCACTTCTAAATTTAGTAAAAAGCACCAAAACATAAGGGTTTTCAGTGTATACAAATGAACATTGGTCAGTTTTTTTCGTGTTAAGATCTGATAATTTTTTTCTGCTTCTTAACTGAATCTTAACTGTTTTTTATCATCTTCAAAGTGATTTTGTATACAAAAAAAGACATGCAAACTGTTGATCACTTCTAAAAAACTGTCTGCATATCTTCTTTATTCATATGGCTTATATCTTATTTTTATATAACTTTGATTTTCTCTTCTAGTCTTCGATCATATTGATACGACGAATGTGTCTCTCATCATTTGAGAATTCTGTCTCAAGGAATGTATCAACGATATCAAGTGCTAAACCTTCTCCAACAACACGTGCTCCCATAGCAAGAATGTTTGCATCATTATGTTCTCTTGTTGCATGTGCACTGAATGTGTCACTACAAAGTGCTGCACGGATTCCTTTGATCTTATTCGCTGTAATAGAGATTCCGATTCCTGTTCCACAGATTAAGATTCCCTGTTTTACTTCTCCGTCTTTGACTGCATTCGCTACTGCTTTTGCATAAACTGGATAATCACAGGATTCTTCTGAATAGCATCCATAATCTTTCACTGCATATCCTTTTTCTTCCAGATGTTTGATAACTGCCTGTTTTAATGCATATCCACCGTGATCACTACCAATACCTATCATTTTGTTTCCTCCTAGTCTTTCTTGCCATATTTTCTTAACTAAACGGGCAATCTGTTCAAAACAGCGCTCGTAGTCGTCATCTTCCATGCCGTATGGGTCAATGATCGCACCTTCCACTCTGGCATATTCGTTCAATGTCGCGATCTCTTTGTATCCATGATATTCTTCTAAGATCTTATCTTTCTGCTCTTCTGTCATGGTTAAGATCAGATCGCTTTCTTCTACTTCTTCCTGCGTAAGCTGCGCCGACCGAAAATCAAGACTTTCAATCCCGCACGTCTTTATTACCATGTCTGCTGCTTTGACATGGACAGGTTCTGGAAATAATACGACCAGCCCTCTTGAGATCACTTCAACATTCTTCTGATCTGCATCCAAAAGATACTGGCGAAGGATCGACTCTGCAATAAAGCTTCGGCACGTATTATTCGTACTCACCATTATTATCTTCTTCAAAATATTCTCCTTTTTAAATACGGAGGATTTCATGTCCTGCTGCTTTTACCATACGGTTCATGATCGCCTCACTTAAGGGTTCACCTTCAAATCCTTCGGAATAGATCATATCAACATCCTTATGGTCAAATTCTCTTAATACATCATATAAATTTGCTGTTACTGTCTCGAGATGTGCTCTCTGTCCTACAGAAACAACTTCATCTGCCTGATAGAGGTCTTTTGTCTCATCCGATGCAATGATTCCTATCTTCTTACCCTGTTCCTTTTGTTCTTTCGCAAGCTGATTGATATGATCAACGACTTTCTCCTGATCATCGCCTAATACAAGCACCATCTCCGCCTTTGGTGCATAGTGTTTGTACTTCATTCCAGGTGCTCTTGGAATTCCGTGATCGCTTGCTTTTAAAGATGTATTCATCAATACTTCACACCCAAGAAATTCTTCCATGGACTCCTTTGTGATCCATCCTGGTCTTAGGATCACTGGAACTATTTCTGTAAAATCAATGATCGTTGATTCTACACCTACCATAACAGCTCCCCCATCTAAGATCATCGGAATCTTTCCATGAAGATCTTCCATGACATGTTCTGCTTTTGTCGGACTTGGACGCCCAGATGTATTCGCACTTGGTGCTGCGATCGGCACTCCTGATCTTCTGATCAGCTCTAATGCAACTGGATGATCCGGCATACGGATCGCTACTGTATCAAGTCCGCCTGTCACACAATCTGGTACCTGATCCGCTTTCTGCAAGATCACCGTCATAGGTCCCGGCCAGAAATGTTCCATCGCACGTCTTGCATTGTCTGGAATCTCTTTGACCAGAGATTCTACCATCTGCATATCACATACGTGAAGGATCAATGGATTATCAGAAGGTCTTCCCTTCGCTGCATAGATCTTCTTTGCCGCATCAGGAAGTAATCCATTCCCTCCAAGGCCATAGACTGTCTCTGTTGGAAATGCAACAAGTTCGCCTGCTTTGATCAGCTCTCCTGCTTCTTCCATATCCTTTTTGCAATCTTCCATATTATTAATTTTTACAAGTCTTGTTTCCATATTAAACTCTCCTGACTTTTAATCTTTCTTCAATGATTAAATGTAGTCATTTGGATTTATTATAACATTAAATATGGAAAAAATAAAGTATTGCACCATTGAGACTTCGCAATTTATACTTTTGATACTTACATCATATAATGATTAATAAAAAGAAAAAGGATGTTCTTCCTATGAATCAACAACATCGTTTCATCTTCTGGGGTGTTCTTCTGATCGTCGTTTTATTATCTGTTTCTTCTATTACATTCCCTATCTTTGTTGCACAGACTGTCAAGAATCAAAATGTGATCTGTATCGATGCCGGACATGGCGGTTCTGATCCTGGGAAGGTTGGAAATTCGAATATTTTAGAAAAGGATATCAATCTTTCTCTTGCATTAAAGCTTCAAAAACTTCTGGAAAAGAAAAATTATAAAGTATATATGACAAGAAATGGGGACTATAATCTTGCGGATTCGAAAGAAAATGAGAAACGAAGTGATCTGTCCAATCGAAAGCAGCTCATTTTTGAGAATGATCCTATGGCAGTGATCAGCATTCATCAGAATAGTTATCCAAGCAGTGATGTCCATGGAGCTCAGGTTTTCTATCCGCAAGGGTCTGAGAAATCAAAGCAGTTAGCGGATCATATCCAGTCTGCTTTGATCAAGGGGCTTGATCCGAACAATCACAGGGAGGCAAAGGCAAATGCTGAGTATTATCTGTTTCGGGATAATCCTTATCCGATCGTGATCGTGGAATGTGGTTTTTTATCTAATCCTGAGGAATTAAGGTCACTTCAGGATAATAACTATCAGAAAAAAGCTGTTCAATGTATCTTAGATGGCATTGAAAGCTATCTAGCAGATATATAATGATAAGAGTGTCAATAAGTATAAATTGCTTATTTGTGCAAGCACACAATTTATACTTTTGACACTTACATCATATAGTTATGAAAAGCCATTGCGGTTATATCAACCACAATGGCTTTTCATTAATTTTATATCTTTTTCCCGCAGTACGGACAATAGTCTGGTGAGAATCCTCTTAAATTCAATAATCCTCTACAGTAAGGACATCTCATAAAACAAATTGCAATAATATTTCCAAAAATAACAATTATTATTCCAATAGCGATCACAATTTTTTGCATCTTCTCATCTGGTAACAAAGCACCGAATACTACGATAACAGAAGCTAACAACCAACAAATCCAATAAATTTTTCTAACTTTTCGATGATCCATAATAGTTTTCCTTTATTTTATATTTTACAAAATCACTTGAATTAATATTATATCATATTCCAGATGGACTAGGTGGATTGGATAATATTTCATACGCTCAAGTTATCATACCTAAACAAATAGTTCAATCTATTTTACATCCATTTAGCTATACCTTTACATTATATTAACTTAATCTAACATAAAATTTACAATCATATAATTTATTCAAAAACTGTTTCTCCTAATTCAGTAAAACGTATTATATATTATTATCAGAATATAATAATAATGAGCTGGGAAATTAATCTCCCAGCTCTGCTATACTCTTTGCATATTATTCTTTGATTTTCTGATATTCTATGGCGTAGATCTCTCCTTCCTGATCGTTGACATACTCTTTCATGTAAGAATCATCTTCGTTGAGTATTAGATTTAGATGTTCCAGATTCGCATCACTTATTGTAATGCCGTCCACACGGATCGCCAGTCCTTGTGACAGATAATAAGATAATTCATCATGACTTGTCATACGTACCCTCCAATCTTATTAAGCAGATGTTTCTTGTTACAATTTCCTACCATATATAATGAAAGTTTCTTCCTTACATGGTCAGTGTTTCTTGTGGTATATAAAAATTCCGCACTGTTTCCAAATGTAAGTCTTGTCGCGACATAATGTAATTATATACATAATTGGAAATTATTTCAAGCTATTTATGGATAAAATTGTAAATTTCTTGAAAAAGCTTTACACACCGCAAAAGTAATACTATAATAACATCAAAGTAGTAAAGGAGTGATGATTATGAAAATAGAACGTATCAGTGATAATCAGATCCGATGTACTTTAAATAAAGAAGACTTAGAAGGAAAGGAAACTCTGTTAAGTGAACTGGCTTTTGGTTCTGAGAAGGCAAAGGGTCTGTTCCGGGAATTGATGAATAAGGCAGCCACAGAGCTTGGATTTGAAACAAGTGAAGATAATCCTTTGATGGTTGAGGCAATTCCTGTATCCAAAGAATGTCTGATCCTTGTGATCACAAGAGTGGATAACCCGGAGGATTTCCGTGAACATTATAAAAAACTGCCGAAAAGTCTATTGGCTGGACAGCTCGCGGGAGCTGATGAAGACATTTTATCTAATCTTCCAGATCTGCTTTCAGATTTTGGAAAATCCGCATTTTCAGCAGATTCAGGAAATGATATGAAACGTGTACTCGCCGATGATGGAGTTGGCATCTTTGCTTTTACTTCTCTCGATGACGTTGCATTTGCTTCAAAGTTACTGAACAAGTACAGCCTGTCCAGTACTTTATATAAAGATTCTGAAAACCAGTGCTACTATCTTTCATTGACGGATCTTGACGATTCGCCGAACAGCACGGTCATGGATGAGATTCATCAGCTTTTATCAGAATATTGCAAACGTCTGCCAAACACATATGCAACGAAAGCTTTATTTAATGAACATCTGACGACGATTATTGAAAAACAGGCCGTTGAAGAAATGGCTGCTTATTAAAACAAAAATAAACTTAAAACAAGAAAAAGGAATTCCCGTGGAGATTGGAATTCCTTTTTCTTTCTCAATTTATGATACATAGTATACCTAAGAACAATATAGTAATATATTTGTTCCGTTATTTGCACAATAACACACTCGTTGATAAGAGACAATATTGAAATCATATTTTTATAAAAATGGCATACTATAATCGTTCATTTTACAGTATGCCATTTCTAAATTCTATTCTCTATCTGTATAAATTGCTTTGCAGATTGTTACCTTATGATCATGAATATCATCAAATAATTGTTTCAAATGATCTAAATCTGAACGGTGTGTAATCAAATCTAATACTTCCAGTTTTCCTTCATTTAACATATCAACAGTATATTTCCATTCATTAAATGGAAGATCGCTGTAATAGTTATTCCATACACCTGTAAAACGTAATTCTTTTCGAAGGATCATACTGTGCTGGTCTAATTTGATCGTTGTATCTCTATGTGGATTTCCAAGAAGTGTTACCATCGCAAATGGTTTGCTACACTCAATGGCCTGATTCAAAGCTGCTGATGTACCAGTTCCTTCAATAACTACATCCGCCATTTTTCCTTTTGTCAACTTGCTGACTTCTTCCACACAATCCTGTTTCATGGCATTAATCACTGTAAATCCGCGTTCTCTTGCAAATTCCGCTTTTTCTTCATCAATATCTACAAGAATCACTTTCGTTCCAAACATCTTACACCATCTTCCGATCAGAATACCGATTGGACCAGCTCCGAATACAACAACAGTGTCTCCACCCTTGACTTCTCCTTTTCGAATGGCATGAAGTGCTACAGTTGCAGGTTCAACAATTGATAATTCTTCCATTGTTGTCTTAGGATTATTGGAAACAACCAAATGCCAATCGGATGGAAGCAGGCAATATTCTGCAAATCCACCATCAGTTCTTGAACCTAGATTATGATAATCACTACACTGTGCATACTGACCAATCTGACAGCTATCACATTGTCCACACGGAACAACTGGATATACAGCTCCAACCTTACCAATCAGATCAGGATCTGCATCTTCTCCAACAGCTACAACAGTTCCGGCATATTCATGTCCAAGTGTCACTGGGTATACTTTAGTTCCAAGTTCATATACTCGCGGAATATCTGATCCACAAATTCCACAAGCTCCAACTTTGATCAGGATTTCTTTTCCCCTTGGCTGTGGTTTTTCCACTTCTTCTAAACGAAAATCATTGATTGCATGCAATCGCATCGCTTTCATGGTCCTACCTTCTTTCTTCTACTCAGTTCTTTTCTGTCCGATATCTTCTATCTTTGTACTCGGTGTCTATTATAAAATGTCTTTGACTTCTACAACTTTGTCTGCAGGAATTACCTGAATCTTAACATCAATTCCTTTATCTAAGAATTCTTTAATTGCTTCTCTTTCTGCTGGACTTGCTGCAATATTTTTATACAGTGTTGTTCTGTCGTTGTTGATTCCCATTCCACCAAGGTTGATCGCTTCAAGTTCTACTCCACGATCGATTATTCCTTTGTATGAAACTGGTGATTTTGCAAGAAGAATTGTTGGTTTGCTTAATCCTGCTTGTAATACTTCTGCTGCTTTTTCTTCTGTAAATACTTTTACTTTCACGCCAGTTGGTGCTGCCATTTCAAGTACTGTGATCATAAATTCATCTTTGGCTACTTTATTATCAATTACTATGATTTCTTTTGCTGGAAGTAATTTCATCCATGCTGTCATAACCTGTCCGTGAATTAATCGATCGTCTACTCTTGCTAATAATACATTTTCCATATGTATACCCTCCTTACATTTCTGGTTTGATTAATATTTTATAGAAAAATTCTGATTTATCTTTCATCAGTTTCACTGCTTTTAATGTGTCTTCTAATGGTATTCTGTGAGAAATGAATGGTTCTGTTTTGATCACTCCTGCATTTATTGCATCAAGGCTCTGTTTCCATGCATGATGCGGGAATTCTTTGAATTCAAAACTCCATGTACCTTTGATCGTAATCTGAAAACGTAAGATCTTTTCAAATGTCTGGTTTTCAATCTCTAAAGAATGTACTGGTCTTCCTACCAGTCCTAAAGTTCCTTCCATTCTTAATAAGCTGATTGCCTGTTTAAATGCTGCACCTGCACCTGATGCTTCAAATGCCCGGTCGATTCCTGTTCCATTTGTTTTTTCTTTTACGATTGCATCAATATCATCTTTTCCGATGCATAGTGCATCAACTAATCCCATGGATTTTGCGATTTCAACTTTCTTTTCATCAAGATCGATTGCAAATACATGTTTTGCTCCAAATGCTTTTGCCCACTGTGCTACGAAGATTCCGATGGCCCCGAGTCCAAAGACTGCTACACTGTCACCATAATTAACTCTGCAGTTCTGCACAACATGAAGTGCCACACTGATCGGCTCTAAGAATGCAACTGCCTCTTCATCTACATTTTCTGGTACAAATAACAGATTAGATTCTGGTACTTTTACATATTCTGCAAATCCACCATCATTTCTTGATCCTAAAAAATCATAATGTTCGCACTGTGCATACTGACCTGTTTCACAAGATTTACATGTCTTACATGGAATCAATGGAATCACTGCAACTCTTTTTCCACAGAGTTCTTTGGATACTCCTGATCCTGCTTCTGCAATCGTTCCTCCAAATTCATGTCCTGGAATTGTTGGGAAATGATATGTTCCTGTTTCTAATACTCGTGGAATATCTGATCCACAAACACCACATGCGGAAACTTTTACTAAAACATCTTTTTCTCTAAGTTCTGGAATTGGCACCTATTCACACACTAAATCTCCTACACCGTGTAAAACTGCTGCTTTCATTGTTCCTTCCATTTTTATGTCAGTCCCTTCCTAATCTGATTCTTTCTTCTGTCTTACTTCATTTGGTCTTTGTTTTAACTTTAATAAAATTTTGTATTTATTCTAAGTTTGCATGCATCTTCCATAACGCATGAACATCTTCAATCTGCTTCTTCTCTACGATCATGCTCGCCACAGAATCTTCTAATAATAAAAGGCTCTGTTCAAACAAGCTACTCATAACCTGCTCTGATTTTACTTCATCTTCCAAACCTAATTTCGTACTGCATGGAATTCGTACAAATAAGTCTTCATATTCTTTCATGGAACTGTGTTCATTGGAACCAATATGCACAATCTTTGCATTGTATTTCTTTGCGATCTTCATGATCTCAAGTGGTACGACACTTTCTCCAGAACCAGATCCTACAACTAGTACATCATGTTCTGTGATTGCTGGTTCATCGATTGCTCCTACATAGTTTGCTTTAATTCCAAGATGGTTTAAACGTTTTGCAAATGCCTGAAGCATAAGTAACACTCTTCCGACACCTACGACAAATACCTGTTGGGCATCACAGATCATATCAACAAACTGTTCTACCTCTTCTTCTTTCACAGCCCCAAGGCTTTTTTCTAATTCATCTAATACAATTTGTTTCTTTTCCTGATATCCCATAATAATATTCACCTAGCCTATTGCCTCATCAAAATTATGTTTCATTATCTCTACTGCCTTGTGAATATCTGAATCAATGCTAAATAAACCTGATCCGCCTAAAATATAGATATCTGCTCCTGCTTCTTTTAAGCGTTTGAATGTTTTTGGATTACAAGATCCATCAATCTGAATCTTATAATGATATCCATTTTCTTCACGAAGTTTCTTTGCTTCTGCAATCTTATCTAACATTTCTTCAATAAATGGCTGCCCTGAAAATCCTACATCGACTGTCATAATCGTTAACAGATCGACTCTGTTTAAATAATGTTTTACAGATTCCAGCGTTGTCGCTGGATTTAATACCAGTCCTCTCTTGCAGCCTAATCTTTCAATTTCATTATAGATACGGTATGCATCTCCATTGATGGTTTCTGCATGTACAGAAATGATATCTGCTCCCGCTTCTGCGACTGTTTCAATCCAGTCATTTGGTTCGGTTGTCATCAAATGTACATCCATTGGTAATTTGCTGACTTTTTTAAACGATTTGATTAAATCCGGGGAGAGTGTGATATTCTTACAGAAATGTCCGTCCATGATGTCGATATGGTACATTCCCACAGATTCATTTAATACTTCTAACTGTTCTTTAATCTTTAAAAAATCCATACACATTAAAGATACTGCAATCTGATCTTTGTTCATCTTATTCATCCTTTCCATCTTCTTTACTGCTGTACATTGCTTTACAAATCGTGATATTATGCTGATAAATATCGGTAAACAGCCGTTCCATCTGATCAAGTGGTGCTTTATGTGTAATCAGGTCATCGACTTTGAATTTCTCCTGATCCATCATCTCCACTGTATATTTCCATTCATTTCTTGGTGTACTTGCATAATAGGAATTCCATACACCATGAATGTTGATTTCTTTTCTTAGGATCTGGCTGTGGTTTGCCAGCTGGATTTCTGTATTTTTGTTTGGATTTCCAAGCAGCGCGATCGTTCCAAATGGTTTTACATATTCAATGGATTGATTAAAGCCTGCTGAACTTCCTGTTCCTTCAATCACCGCATCTACCTGTTTTTTTCCAGTTACTTTTTCCAGATAATCTCCAATATCTTCTTTCAGTGAATTTACAATATTTAAATCTCTTTCTTTTGCAAATTCTGTTTTTTGCTCATCAATGTCTACCAGTATGACATGTTTTGCTCCAAAAATTTCTGCCCATCTTGCTGCCATAATTCCAATTGGTCCGGCTCCAAAGATCAATACGTTATCTCCTGCAGTCACCTCAGCACGTCTCACTGCGTGCTGGGCAACGGTTGCAGGTTCTACCATGGCAAGTGCTTCACTCGTGACATCTTTATTTTCTGAAAAGATCAGGTGCCACTTTGATGGAATGATACAATACTGTGCAAATCCTCCATCACATCTTGAGCCAAGATAGTTATAGTTTGTACACTGGGCATAATGCCCTGTCTCGCAACTTTCACATTGTCTGCAAGGAATTAACGGAAATACACTTGCCTTCTTCCCTATGATGTCTTTATCTTCCTGTCTTGCTGTATCGACGATAACCCCTGAGAATTCATGTCCGATCGTAATCGGAAATGTATGAGCTCCAAGTTCAAATACTCTCGGAATGTCGGAACCGCAGATTCCACAGGCTTCCACCTTCATTAAAATTTCATCATCTTTGATATCTCTTAATTCAACATCTTCATACTTGAAATCACCAATTTTATGTAATCTCATTGCTTTCATATTAAAACGCCTACCTTTTTAATGTTTTGATTCCTTCTGTTCCTGCCTGTTCACAAAGGATTGCCAGTTCATCCATCGTAATCTCATCAGATTTTTGCAGTGCTGCTGTAATCAGCATTGCCATATTTAATCCTGTTACGATATGAACATTTAATTCTTCACTTAGCATACAGATCGTATTAAATGGTGTACCACCCATTAAGTCAACGAATACTACAACTCCATCTCCAGTATCTAATCTCTGAATCGTTTCTCTTAATTCTTCTTTGTATGTATCTGGGCTGACTCCTGGCTTTAAGGAAACACTTTCTGTTTGCTCCATTGTTCCTGCTACCATGGAAACACTATCTAAAATTCCTTCACATAATCCTCCATGGCTGATTACTGCGATTCCTACCATTTTTATTTCTCCTTCTATAACTTACAATTCATTCTCCTATCATTTTCTTCTTATCTTATGAAGCAACGGCTAAGATTCCTGTTAAGGAAGCAATGATTCCGACTACAAATAAGATAACGATAATATAGGTTGCTTTTACTTTCTTGTTCAATAATTTCCATACTAATAATGTTGCTAATAATGGAAGCATTCCTGGTAATAGTGAATCCAAAATGTTCTGGAAGTTGATTGCTACCTGACCAATCTTAAATGCGATTGGTGTCTTGATCGTTACACGGGTTGCTGCCATGTTTCCGACTACCATCAGACCTACGATACTAAAGATTTCTGTGATCTTATTTAATGTTCCCGCACTTAAAATCTTTAAGATTGCTGATTTACCTTGTTTATATCCCATCATGTACATTGCATATCCCATACCTAACATTAAGATCTTATATGCAATTTCAAAGATGATTGGTCCTGCAATATTTCCTGCTAATGCAAGGCTACATGCAATACCGGCAAGGATTGGATAAGCGATTCCCTGTGAAACTGTATCACCGATACCAGCCATAGGTCCCATCAGACCTGTACGTACTGCATTGATATCTTCTGCATCAATATCTGCACCATTGGCTGCCTGCTCTTCCATAGATGCTGCAACACCATGGATAACTGTTCCGATCCAAGATGGCTCTGTGTTGAAGAATACTGTGTATTTCTTTAATGCTTTTGCCTGTTCTTCTTTTGTCTTATATAAACGACGCACGATTGGTACCATTGCATTTGTAGTTCCAAGTGCCTGAAGTCGTTCATAGTTGTAGCATGTTTCACTGGAATATCCTAACAACCAGTGTTTTACCAAATCTTTTTTCTGTAATTTTACCTGTTCTTTCTTTTCTTCTGCCATTGTTTATTCCTCCTCTCCTTCTTTCTTCATTGTGAATAAGTAGATTAAGACACCAACGCATGCTGCGAAGATTGTGATTGCCATTGTGTCTAATTTGGCATATACAGTTGCGAAGTATCCAATGAAGAAGAATGCAACGATCTTTTTCTTAGCAAGAAAACTTAATAACATTGCGATTCCTAATGCTGGCATTAATGCACCTACAACGTTTAATGCATCGATGATATTCTGTGGAATTGCTGCAAGTGCTTTTGTTGCAAAATCTCCTCCGAAATAAACTAAGCAAAATGCTGGCACTCCATAAAGAATTGTTGATGTGATTCCTGATGGTACATAGTTCATTAAACGAACACCTGTAATATTTCCCTGTTCCAGATATTTATCTGCTTTATGTACCCAAAAAGCGTTGATAGTCATATATGCCTGATTGATCAAAATACCTAATAAGCTAAATGGCACTGCAAATGTTGGTGCTAAACTTGGTGATGCTCCAGAAATAATTGTTAATGCTGTACCGAAGACTCCGGCTACCATTAAGTTTCCTGGCATTGTACCTCCGGCTGTGATCCATCCTAAATAAGTAAGCTGGATGTAAGCGGCTGCTTTCATACCATTGATTGGGTCCCCCATAACGACTGCTACCATGAATCCTGCCCAGATTGGATACAGCCATGTTCTTGTGATTACATGGCTGAACCACCATTGGCTTCCGATCGCAATAAGGGCAACTAAGATTGCTGAAATTAACATATACATATCCTCCTTTGCGTTAATTTTTGCTGATTTATTTTATGTTTATATTGTATCGTTACTCGTACACTGCTGCCATACCAATTGATTTCATCAATGTGGCAACTTCTATCAGGAAATGTGTACCAGAACTTTTCCGTATCTTGAATCCTTTTGTGTTCTCAGCTCTACTTCCGCTTCTTCTAACTGAATTTCTTTGCTAATAAACATAGAAGCAGAGAACTGATTACTTGATAATAAACGTACGGCACGCTCCATTGTATGCGGATTTACATAGGATGCACGGATCGTCAGTTCTTTTCTAAATGCTTCATATGGATAAAAATCGATGGCTTCTCCTTCTTTACCAAGGCCAAATAAAACAATCGTCGCACATTTTCCTGCAACCTCAAATGCTGTCCGCATTGTTACCTTTGCACCAACACATTCCATGACTTTATCAACATTTTGAATTCCATTTTGTGCAATTACCGTTTCCACATTTTCCACATTTGGATTGATAAATAAAGTTGCGCCGTAATCTTTGGCACTTTCTCTTTTATTTTCCTGTGTTTCTATGACGATGATATGTGATGCACCAGCAATACTGCAAAGTTTTACCATCATACTTCCGATCATTCCCATTCCAATCACTACAACAACATCGCCTAACTTCACATCCAGCAGATCCATTCCATGAAGGCAGCAGGATAATGGCTCCGCCAGTGCTGCTTCTCTAAGGCTTAAATGATCAGGAATATGATATACATTTGACTCTGGAGGGCAAATATATTGTGCAAATCCTTTTACCACACCGTTTCCGTTCTCGCACATATGCGGCATATTATTTTTACAAAAAAAACATGCCCCACATCCCCAGTTTGGATCAGCGACTACGCGGTCTCCAACTTTAAAATGTGTTACATGTTTTCCTGTTTCTACAACAACTCCAGACACTTCATGACCTAAAGGAACTGGCGGTTTCATTGGATGTGATCCACACTGTCCATGAAATTTGTGTACATCTGTCCCACAGACTCCGCAATACTTCACTGCGATCTTTACACCATCTTCCTTAAGCTCTGGTTCTGGAAATTCTGCCACTCTGAAATCTTCTACACCGTAATAAACTCCTGCTTTCATTTTAAAACCTCCTACTCATTTTGTGTAAGTTTATTTTAAACACTGTCAAAAACCTTTATCCAGTCCAATTGATTTCCTCTAATGTGGCAATCTATTCTTTATTCATTTATTTTTGCCTTGCGGCTTTTTATTTTTTCTTGGTTTATTCTTTTTATTCTTCTCTGGTTTCATTCCATACTGATACCATTCTTCCCCTTCTTCACGATTTACAAGCATCTCTGGAATCAAGATGATGATGATAATGATACCGATCAAGATCGTCAGCATTCCCCATGGACCAACCCTCTTGATATACTTTCCAAGAATCAATCCTACAAGTCCGATATCTGGTTCCGGAAATGTAACATGCTCTGTGGCAAACTGCCCGATATATGGAAGAAATAATTCCGGAAGTACTGACATTATCACACCTGCCACAAAACCTCCAAGCACTGCTCCTCGTCTTCCACCTGTGGAATTACCGTATACTCCGGCAGTTGCCCCGACAAAGAAATGTGCCATAATCCCTGGAATAATAACTGTGATCTGGCATGCGATCATCACACCCATGGATACTAATCCTCCAACAAATGATGCAAGGAACCCTACCATCAGGGAATTCGGTGCATAAGTAAATACAACCGGACAATCAACTGCTGGCTTTGCATCTGGAATCCATGTGTCCGCAATACCTTTGATCGCAGGTACAATCTCATTGATAAACCAACGGATTCCCGTTGTGATTATCACAAATCCTACCGTAAATGTCAGTGCCTGTAAAACAGCATAGGTCAGGTAACTCTTTCCATCTGATAAGTTTGATTCCACATAAGATCTTCCACTTGCACATGCTGCAACCACATAAAATAAGATCATAGTAACCGATACGGTAATAGATGAATCACGCAAAAAGGCCAGTTTCTTCGGGAATTTCATATCTTCTGCAGATTTTGAATTCTCTCCGTATATCTTTCCAAGCCATGCTGCTAGAAAATACACCATACCACCAAAATGTCCCACTGCTATCTTATCTGTCTTGCATATTTTTTCTGTATATGATTGTAATACTGCCGGTGAAAATACCATAGAAATTCCGAGAGCCAGACTTCCTAACACATAAACCATGATTCCATGAACATTCATTGAAGTTAATACGACAACGATCATGCTCGCCATGTAAAGCGTCTGCTGTCCTGTCAGGAACACATAATGGAATCTCGTGATCCTTGCCAGAACCAGATTTACCAACATTCCAAGGATCATGATCACTGCAATCTGTGTTCCATAACGATCCACCGCAATTCCTGAAATTCCTTCGACACTCAGGATCAATCCAGTGGTATGAAAACCTATCTGTATCATAAGTCCAAACGACGCTACTGCTTCTGATATGATATTCCCGCCGATACTGATGATCATAAATCCGATCATCGCTTTTAACGTTCCTTTTACAACGACTTCAAATCCTTTTCGCTGTAAAACCAGACCGATAAATACGATGACACCAATCAAGATTACCGGTTCTAATAAGAAGTCACGGACTATATCGATCATTCAAACGTCTCCTCTATATCTGCTTTTAATTTGTCATATAACTTATGTTCCAGCTCATCCATATCCACAATGGAATCCAATACGATCAGATTCGGAAGATAACTCAGCGTATCTTCCAGATCTTTTGCTGTAATGAAATAATCTGCATCTTCTTCTGACACCTCAAATACTGCTCCATGCGTTGTCTTATACTTATCCTGAAGTCCCCATTTTTGAAGCAGTGTTCCAATATTGATTTCTACAAAAAAACTTGATCCGAGTCCTGTTCCACATACTGTCATTATAGTCTTCATATCATTCTCCTATCAATTCCAAGAGTTCTTTCTCATCCTTGATTTCTTCTAATCTTTTCATTTTCTCTTCATCGTTGCAAAAATTAGCAATTCGATGAAGATTCTTAAAATGTTCCATCTCACCCTTTGCTGCGATTGTGATGAAAACTCTTACCTGATTATTGAAAAATCTGACTTTATTTTTTACCATCAATACGCACATTCCTGATTTTATTGCCCCGTCCTCTGTCCTGGCATGTGGCATGCAGATTCCTTTGCCAAGGTAAAAATATCCGCCGTATTTCTCGATATTATCTAAAATTGCCTGATAATAAGTATGGTTGACCGCCCCCTTCTCTTCCAGAATATCACAAGTCATCTTAATTGCACTCTGATAATCTTTAACCTCCTCTATCACTCGTGTACAAATCATATCCAGTCTCCTATCTAATTTCCCTGATGTCATCATAATTTGTTACGTTCTTAAGCTTTGCTACATTGTCTTCTTTCATTAAAATCTGCATAAGTTCCACAAGATTCTTGTTCTCTTCTTTGCTTGCGATCACAATGATCACTTTCACATCCACCTTGCTTTTTGTACCGAATTCAATTGGTTTGGCAAGTTTCAGCAATGACATATGATCTTCATTCACATGCTCTGGTGGTGCATGCACAAATGCGATCTCTGGAATAAATACCATGTAGTTTCCTATCGTCTGAATGATCTTTATGATGTCATCAACATACTCTTTCTGAATATAATTATATTGTATCAATGGATCTGCCGCAACCTGTACAGCCTCTTTCCAATCTGAAATTTTGAGATTAAACTTACAACAATCTTTTTGGAATAACTCTTCCATTGGCATCTTATGAATTGCCTCCATCTGCTTTGCCAGATGCTCATTTCTTCGATTATAAGATAAATTGGTAAGGTTCCTTCGGATCACATTGACATCTTCTGCATTTAGAAGTGGATTTACCTCGATTACTTTATATTGATTCATTTTCAATGGTACTGTACTGATGATAAAATCCGGATTGATATTTTCTGCCTCTTTTATCACATCACTGACTCTGCAGGTAGAAATAACATTCAGTTCCGGAACGATCATATGTAACCGCTGTTTTAACAGCACTGCCGTTGATAATCCGCTGTTGCATACAACAATGACATTTACTGTAAAGTTCATATTATAATTTTCCTGAAACAATGTCTCAAAATACATCGTAGTATATGCGATCTCTGTTTCTGGAAATACTACGTCAAACATGGCTTCGTATTCTCTTAAGATCTTCTTTGTGATTTCATACACAAATAAAGAAGAATATTTAATATCTTCCATCAGAGGATTTTCAATCTCAATGTGATTCTTCAGACGATAAATAGCTACTTTTAGATGCATCATGATCTGAGTACTGATATCCTGTCCTATTTTCATATCAATCTTCGTAATCCTGCAAAATTCCTGAATCAGACTCTGCGTTGCCATCATGATCTTTCGGTCCTCGATTGTGTCTTCCAGAGATATTCCTTTAATCTTCTTTGATGCATTGAGCAGCATGATCATATATAGAATATCACCTTCTGTTACTTGTATTTCTTCTCTTTTAAGGATCTCTTCTATGATCTGAAAATTATCTGGCTTTTCTCTTCCTCTAAGATATCCTGTATCTGCTCCCATATAAAATCCGTCAAAAGCCCTGTTTAACGTTATCAGAATCATGTTCTTTAACTCTTTTACAGAATCATCCGAATACTTAATCCTCTCATTATCCTCAATCTTATAGATAATCTCTTCTGGAATCTCTTCTTTGATCACTGTATATTCTTTAATAATCTCATCCAGATTGATCGTCTTTTGTTTTGTGATCTTTAAATAGATATTAAATACCATATTTCGGATTTTTTCTTCATCTCCGCTGATCGTTAATCCATAATACGACTTTCTTTCCAATGTAATTCCATAATATTCAAATAATGCTTCGACACTGTTTAAATCTTCCACCAGTGTATTCTTGCTCACTTCCATCTGATCTGCTAACTGTTCGATCGTTGTCTTGTCAGTTAAGATCAGCATCATTGCAATCACGACCGCACGCTCATCTCTGGAATATTCTTTCATGTCATTCGTATACAAAATGGAATCCAGTCCTACCTTCTCCAGAAATTCAAGACGGATTCCAAGTCTTGGTGTTCTCTCAATCTTGATTGGTAAATCTTTTGTTGAATATTCAATGGCGTCCAGATCATTTCGGATTGTTCTGGAACTGATGGAAAATTCCTCTGCCAGTTCTTTGGTTGTTGTATATTCTTCTCGTTTTTCCAAATATTTTAGTAATTCTATCTGCCTTGTTGTCAACATCTGCTTTTCACCTCATATCTTATTTTGGTGTTATTTTATCCTTATCACAAACGATATTCCAAAAAGGACAGATATTTTAAAGAAACAAAAATACCTATCCTCTTTTTCTATGAGCTATGCTACACCAATTTTCAATTCATTTCTATACCAAACTTTTTCCTTATATGTGGAAATCATTCGTGATTCTCCCATAAAATCAAAACCTCCGGCTTAACCTGTATGTGCTAAACTATCGATATCCATTTGGATAACTTCCTTTGATTTTATGTGGTTGGTGAACCATCATAATTATATCACTGGAGGTTTTTTACTGTAAGCTTAAGCAATGCTGACTCACCGGCCTAGCCGGTGGTTTATTCGTTCAGCACAGTTCCGTTTCTCAGAAGAGAAACGGAACTGTGCTGAACAGGCTTAAAGCCTAACAATAAAAAAATACCACCTTACAACATTATCGAAATGCCATAAGATGGTATTTATCATTCTTAAGATTAATTATGCTTCTTTTGTCTGAGCATATTCGTTTAATCTTCCAAGCAGTTCATCTAAGTCCATTCCATGAACATAAGCTGCCTGTTCAATGCTTTCTCCCTGAGATGATGGGCATCCAACACATCCCATTCCAGATGCCATAAGGATTGCTGCGTAGTTTGGATCTAATGCGATCAGATCTGCGATGATCATATCTTTTGAAATTGCCATTTCGTTTGTTCCTCCATAAAATTTAATAATATTTTCAGAAAATATGTTTTGCGATACATGTTTTCTAAAATAGTTCAAACTAACATTCATAGTATAATACATTCTGTTCAAAGTGTCAAAATAACTTTATAAATTTTCCACTTATTATTGTTAAAAATACAACAAAATTACTTGATATTCCTTCCTAAGTATATTAAAATAGAAATGGTCGAGCGGGGTTTACCCGCTACTAATGATTATACTATTTATATAAGGAGGATATAACTATGGCATATGTAATTTCAGACGCTTGTATTTCTTGTGGAGCTTGCGAAGGAACTTGCCCAGCAGGAGCTATCAGCGAAGGAGACGGACAGTACGTAATCGATGCAGATACATGCATGGAATGTGGAGCTTGCGCAGACGGATGTCCAGCAGGAGCTATCAGCCAGGAATAATTTCCAGGTACGTATATTGTTCAAGCAACAAAAAAGAGATGCATTTTTATGCATCTCTTTTTTGTTCCATATATTCTCTTACTTGTTTCGATGTTGGCAGAGATTCTATTGCCCCTTCTGTTGCAATAGATAAAGCTGCTGTATAATTCGCTATCGTCAGCACTTTTCCAATAGAATCATCCGTACAGATTCTTGTACAGAATGCCCCGATAAATGCATCTCCTGCGGCTCTTGGATCGACCATTTCTACATCTTCGATCGCTTTCTTATAGTAAAAACGTTCTGGTGTGTTCATGATCACACCCTTTTCGGCTAGTGTGATCAGTACTGTTGGTACTCCTCGTCCACGAATCACCGCAGATACGACTCTTGCTTCATCGAGATTAAATCTTGTCCACTCCCTCTTCCAATCACTATGGATCTTAATACCTGTCATTGATTTTGCTGCCTGCTCATTGACGATCAGGTATGTAACGCACTCCATAAGTTCTTTTGAAAGTTTCTTTGCCGGAATAGGATTCAATACTACATCAACTTCATGTTTATATGCATAGCCCGCAATTGCTTCATTGACTTCCATCGGTATCGCATTCTGAAGCACAACGAGATCATATTTGTCCATCTCATCTTCCAGATATGCGATCTCATCAACCGTTAATTGTGTTGTTGCCCCTGGTATAACGATCGATCTTTTCTTTACTTTCTGTCCTGGAACAGTCTCTAATAATACAATCGAAGATCCTGTTGGGAGCACATCATCATAAATGATCTGTTCCGTGTTCACTCCTGCTTCCTTACATACTTTAACCAGTTCTTCTCCATCCCTGTCTCTTCCGATCTTACCAATCAGCGTAACATCTGCCCCAAGGCGAGCCATCTGTACTGCCTGATTAGCCCCCTTGCCTCCGGGTGATTTCTTAATATCTTCACCCATCACTGTCTGTCCTTCTTCTGGGATCACAGATGTTTCTATGCCTTGATTCATCATAAGACTTCCGACTACCAGGATCTTTGGTCGTTTCTTCATATTCGAATTCCTCACTCTATCTATTCACTCCTCATCTGTTACAGATCAGAGATGATAAATTTATTATAATATTGTCTGAATCCAAATACAATCTTTACTTATCTTTCTTTTCGTTTTCTTCTGAAAAATCTTCGTTTTTCTCTGGATGCTGCAATTTCTTCTCTTGCTTTTTGCTGATTTCTGATCATCTCATCCAGTTTCTGAAATCTTTTTTCTTCTTCAGCTTCTCTTAGCCGAAACTGATAATCCATTTCTTTTACTACCCTGTCTGAAACCTTAGAACTGATCTGATCTGCAATATGATCTTTCTGTTCCAGAATCGCCTGTCCCATGATCTTTACCAACACTTTTTGAAACTGCATCATTTTATCAGACGTATTCATCTGTTTTTCTTCCGGAAATGGAATGATATTTCCGGATAATTTCTGTTTGATCTCTTCGCTGTCTAATCCAGCATTTCTCATATCACGGATCTGTTCAAATGTATGTATTTCTTTGTCTCCATAACAACGATATCCTTTTTCATTTCGAGGGATCGTTAAGGAAAATTCTTCTTCCCATGTTCTTAAATGATATGTTTCAAGGCCTAACTGCCTGGCTGCTTCTGATATCATACGTCTTTTTTCTTTCATATGTCCCTTCCTTTCCTCCCCTTCATTATAAGGTTTGAAAAGGACTTCAAACAAGAAAAACCGTCCTCTAAAAGATGACGGTTTCTGGCATTTTTCTCTTTATTTTTTACTTTTTAGATTCCAAGATCATCCATCGGACCGCTTTCTTCGGATTCATTTGCGATCTGATCTAAGCGCAGTGCAAGGGTTGTATACCTCCGTTGCTCATTGACATTCTGGATCATGGAAAATAACATATTTCTGTCTCCTACGATCGTTAAACAGTTTTTTGCTCTTGTGACTCCTGTATACAGAAGGTTTCTGTGGAATAATACTCTTGGTCCGCTTAAGATCGGCATCACAACCGCTGGGTATTCGCTTCCCTGTGATTTGTGGATTGTGACTGCATATGCAAGTTCTAATTCATCAAGACTTGCATACGGATACTGGACTTCTCTCGTCTCATCAAATAAGACTGTGATCTTCTCTGTGTAATCATTGATTTCTGTGATGATTCCCATATCACCATTGAATACTCCAACTCCCTTATCTACGGTGAATCCTTTGCTATTTCGCATTTCCCATTCAATCTGATAATTGTTCTTGATCTGCATGACTTTGTCACCTTCCCGGAATAATCCAAAGGCGATCTCTTTTTCTTTCTTCTCATCAGATGGTGGATTCAAATATTGCTGCATGACCTGATTGAGCCTCTCAACACCAAGTTCACCTTTTCGCATTGGTGTTAAGATCTGGATATCATATGGTTTCACATGGACATATCCTGGTAGTTTATCCCGTACTAAATATACTAAAACTCCTAGTACATCCTGAATATTATTTCTCTGTAAGAAGAAAAAATCTCGGCTCTTATTATCTAATTCAACTGGTCTTCCCTGATGGATCAGATGGGCATTTCTTACGATATGGCTGCCTTCTTCCTGACGGAAAATCTGGTTTAATTCCACGACTTTAAACTGTCCTGATGCGATCATATCTTTTAAGACATTTCCAGCACCGATCGATGGCAACTGATTGGCATCTCCTACAATGACCAATCTTGTTCCAGGCACCATAGCTTGCAGGAGTGCATTCATCAGATATAGGTCTACCATGGACATCTCGTCAATAATGATCACATCCGTTTCTAATGGATTACCCGCATTGCGTTCAAACATGGATGCATTTCCCTTTTTCATGTCACGTTCCCTGTCAGCTTCCCCATTGATCTCTAACATACGATGAATCGTCATTGCCTCATATCCTGTTGCCTCTGTCATACGCTTTGCTGCTCTTCCTGTTGGTGCTGCCAAACGGATATCCAATCCTTCATGTTCAAAATACTGGATCATTCCATTGATCGTTGTCGTCTTACCAGTTCCAGGACCTCCGGTTAAGACAACGATACTATCCTGTGCCACTGCATGAATCGCTTCTTTCTGTTTTTCAGCAAATGTAATCTGCTCTGTCTTTTCGATCATTGCGATCATTGTCTCCACCTCAGAAATGGAAACATCATAATGGATATTTAAATCCAGCAACATTCTTGCCGTATTGACTTCCATATGATACTGTGGTGCTGCATAAACTCTTGTCTCTTCATCCTCTTCAATGACAATCTTGCGATCGATCATCATTTCTAATAAATGCTCTTCGATATCTTCTGGTGTTACCCCTAAGATATGAGCTGCATTTCTGCACAAAATACGTTTTGGCAAAAATACATGACCTTCATTTAGTGCCCGCATTAAGGTGTAAAAAATTCCAGAAATGATACGGTAATCTGAGCTGCTTCCAATCCCGACTTTCTTCGCGATCTCATCTGCGATCTTAAATCCGACTCCTGCAATATCATCCGTCATCTTATATGGATTTTCCTGAATGATCGTATACAAATGATCCCCATATTCTTTATAAATCTTCACAGCAAGATTATTATTGATTCCATATCCAGACAGAAACATCATCGCCTGACGCATTTCCTGCTTCTCACTGAATTCCACGGCGATCGCTCTGGCTTTCTTCTCGCTGATTCCTTTTACTTCTGCAAGACGTTCTGGCTCCTCTTCGATAACTCGGAAGGTATCCATCTTAAACTTCTTTGTAATACGTTTTGCAAGTGCAGGTCCGACTCCTTTGATCGCTCCGGAACCTAAATAGCGTTCCATACTGTCAATATCATCTGGAGCCACAATCTCATAAGTTCTCATCTGAAATTGTGGTCCATGCACTGGGTGATCGACATAATCTCCTTCCAAAGATATGTATTCTCCATCATTTAAGAAAGGAAATAATCCAACGACAGTCTCTTCATCTCCATCGACATCAAGGCTTAATACAGTATATCCGTTATCTTCATTCCGAAAACGTATATGATCTACGTATCCTTTCAAATATGCCATTGTTTTCTCTCCTTTCTTCTGATCTACAGTATAACGTGAATTAAGGCCAGGATGAATTGCCATCCTGGCCTCTTTGAATCTCTAATGATTATTTGTCCTTTGATTTTTTATCATCATCTGCTAAATATTCGATATATTTTCCTGTACCGATTGCTACAGCTGTTAAAGGATCTTCTGCTGTCATTGTGTTGATTCCAGTCTTTTCTTCGATCAGTTCTTCTAATCCCTGAATTAAAGATCCACCACCTGTTAAGACGATTCCACGATCAGAAATATCAGCTGCTAATTCTGGTGGAGTTCTCTCCAGTACATTGTGTACTGCGTCTACGATCTGGTATGCAGGTTCTCTTAAAGCTTCTTCTGTTTCTTCAGATGTCACAGTCACTGTCTTTGGAAGTCCTGTTACAAGGTTACGTCCGCGAACGTCCATTGTAAGATTTTCTGGGCGTTTGTATACTGTACCTACATTGATCTTGATCTCTTCTGCTGTACGTTCTCCAATTAATAAGTTATGTTTCTTACGCATAAAACGTACGATTGCTTCGTCAAAGTCATCTCCAGCTACTTTGATAGAGTTGCTTACTACGACTCCACCTAAAGAGATAACTGCGATATCAGCTGTACCACCACCGATATCAACGATCATATTTCCACAAGGTTTTGCAATGTCGATTCCTGCACCGATCGCTGCTGCTACTGGCTCTTCGATGATGGAAACTTCTCTTGCTCCTGCCTGATATGTTGCATCTTCTACGGCTTTCTTCTCTACTTCAGTTGCACCACTTGGTACACAAACACTGATGCGAGGTTTTCTTCCAAATAAAGACTTACCAACTGTTCTGCTGATAAAATAACTTAACATTTTCTCTGTAACTGTATAATCAGAGATAACTCCCTGACGTAATGGACGAACTGCCACGATATTTCCTGGTGTTCTTCCTAACATTAAACGTGCTTCTTCTCCGATTGCTTTGATCTTGTTTGTATTTCTATCAAATGCCACTACAGATGGCTCTTTTAATACTACACCTTTTCCTTTGACGTAAACTAATACGCTGGCGGTTCCTAAATCAATTCCAATATCTGTTCCTGCTGCCATAGCAAAAATTCCCCTTTCGCTTTCTCTTATCTATCATTATTATGTTATTTCTACTTTATCCGTATACGTGCAGTTCTACACACGTACACATACTCTCTTATTATAAACATTTCCCAAGAAAATTCAACGATTTTTTACATATTCTGCGAAATTTCAGTAAATCTTAAGAACTTACTTTTCCCAGCGTCCAGATGCCCCACATGGAAGGACCAATCCGTTGGATGAAACTGGTAATCCAATCTCATCTGAGACTACTTTTCCACCAAATTTCGCTGCTACCTGAGTCTCTAACATATAAGTTAAAACTGCTGGCTGTAAACCTGTTGTATAGGAGTTTACAAGGAAGAATAATGGGTCATCGGACAGAATCTTTGTACATAGTTCGATAAATGGATAAATCTTCTCCTCAATCTTCCAGATCTCTCCCTTTGGTCCTCTTCCGTATGATGGAGGGTCCATGATGATTCCATCGTAATGATTTCCTCTTCGGATCTCACGTTCTACAAACTTCACACAGTCATCTACTAACCAGCGGATTGGTTTCTCTCTTAATCCAGAAAGCTGTGCATTCTCCTTTGCCCAGTTTACCATACCTTTGGATGCGTCAACGTGTGTGACTGATGCTCCTGCTGCTGCCGCTGCAAGTGTTGCCCCTCCTGTGTAGGCAAATAAGTTTAATACTTTTACTGGACGATTTGCTTTTCTGATTTTGTCTGAAAACCAGTCCCAGTTCACTGCCTGTTCTGGGAATAATCCTGTATGTTTGAAGCTGAATGGCTGTAAGTGGAATTTTAATTCTTTGTACTGAATATCCCATGTCTTAGGAAGATCAAAGAATTCCCACTGTCCGCCGCCTTTGTGACTTCTGTGATAATGTCCATTTGGCTTCTTCCACTGTCTTAACTTCTTTGGGGTGTCCCATAGAACCTGTGGGTCTGGCCTTACCAGAAAATAATCTCCCCAGCGTTCTAATTTCTCACCGTTTGATGTATCTAAGACTTCATAGTCTTTCCATTGGTCTGCTAACCACATATTGTATATTCTCACTTTCTGTTTCTTCTATAAAATATCATCTTGTGCATGTATCTACATACTTATGTTTATTATAGCCTAAAGACAAATTCTTTCGCAAGGGTTCCATATAGAAAAAAAGAACTTTCTGCATCTTTTCCATGCAGAAAGTTTTTAAACTATGTAATTCCTATGATTTTTAAGCCTGAAGTCCCATTAAATGATTAATAAACTGCTGAGCAGTACGTCCAGAGATTCCTCCGTGGCTTAATTCCCATTTATTTGCTTCAAGTTTTAGTTCATCTTCTCCCATCTTGATTCCTGCTTTGCGGGCAAGTTCAAAAACGATCTCGAAGTATTCTTTCTGACTTGGTTTTGAGTAGTTGATCGTCACACCAAAACGGTTTACTAGAGATAATTTTTCTTCCATTGTATCGGATCTGTGCATTCCGTTGCTGTTTTCCACATCAGATCTGTCATTCCATGTCTCTTTGATCAGATGACGACGGTTGGAGGTTGCATAGATCAAGATGTTCTCAGGTTTTGTTTCCACTCCACCTTCGATGACTGCTTTTAAGAACTTATATTCGATCTCAAATTCTTCAAAAGAAAGGTCATCCATGTAGATGATAAATCTGTAGTTTCTGTTCTTAATCTGTGCGATCACGTTAGAAAGATCTTTAAACTGATGTTTGTAGATCTCGATCATGCGCAGACCCTGATCATAGTATTCGTTAACGATCGCTTTGATACTTGTGGATTTACCTGTACCACTGTCACCAAATAACAGAACATTGTTTGCTTTTCTTCCTTCTACAAATGCTTCTGTATTCTCAACAAGTTTCTGTTTCTGAATCTCATATCCAACAAGGTCAGATAATACGACTTTATCCATGTTGTTGATCGCACGGAAGCGGATGTTGTTGTCTCCACATTCTTCGATACGGAATGCTTTGTTAAGACCGAACATACCAACTCCATAGGCTTTGTAGAAGTCTGTGACCATGTCAAAGAATTCATTCTCATCTTTGGCTGTCTCTAATCTCTCGCTTAATGCCTGAACTTTCTCGCTGACATTCTTATTGTACATTAATTCTGGTTTACCGATTGCCTGATAATCAGAGATTCTGCTGAAGCAATCTACACCTAATTCATCTTCGATTCTGCTAAAGTCAAAGTCAAATAATTCTTTAAATGCCTTAAAATCACTCTTTGCAAAGTGGTTGACACTTCCTTCACTTGCTCCGACTTTCTCGCATGTGATACTGAATGGATTTTCATTTGTGATCAGTAAGTATGTTAAATAGTTGTGCCACAGATTCTTGTCAAATGCATAGTCTGTTGCAACTTCTAAGATTCTCTTTACCTGTTTAAATACTCTTGTTCTTAAAACATCTTTTGTCTGTGATCCTTCGTCCATGCAGCGGAAAATATTACTTAACTGCATTAAGATGGATTCTTCGTCCATGTCACCGTAGATCAGTAATTTTGATACGATATTATACATCTCTTGCATTCCCCCAAACTTTTTTCTTAAAATCATTCTTTTGTAACTGTTAGCAATCGTTACGTTTATTTTGGTCTTAGGTACGATTTTATACCTTTTGGTTTGTAGTTTTCAATAGTTTTGAAAGATTTTCATGTAAAAGTTTATATTTTTTCTCTTTTAACACAAAACCGGCAATATATTGTTCCTATACTTCCGGTTTTGTTCTTTCATTTTTTAATTTTCCACCAAATTTATTCTTAATAAAATTTAAAAATCTGTCGTGCATCGCTTCACAATATCACATGGCACCTTAAGATTCTGGTCAATCTCTTCTTTACGCTCTAATAGAGCGATCATATTCGCTACCGTAGAACTGCATAAAACTGCCACTTTACTATCTACCGATGTAAGTTCCGGCTCACAGCACTTCGCAAGGCTTGAGTTGTTGTATCCTGATACGGATAATTCTTCTGGAATCTTGATTCCCTTGACTTTTGCATATTTTAATACGGCGATTGCAAGTTCATCCTCTGTTGCAACCACACTGTCAAAATCAAGATTCTGATGCATTAAAAGCATGTCTCTTGCATAACGGATATCATTCTTTGTGTAAAATTTCAGCTCCCCACGAACTGGATATCCTGCATCGATCAAAGCTGCTTCATATCCTTTCATCTTCTGGTTCGCACTAAATGATCTGGAATTATATAAGAATAAGATCTTCTTCTTCCCACGTCTGATCAAAGAGGATGTAAGTTCATACGTTGCCTGATAATCATCCGCATAAGCACAATAGATATTCTCTCCTTCTAGATGTGCGTTGATCATAAATACTGGTGTTTTCTTAGCTGCTTCCTTAATATAAGCGACTTCTGCCGGATCATCACTGTTTCCTGCATAGATCGAACCTACAAAAATCAGCGTATCGATTCTCTTAGACAGCATCAGCTTTGTATAACTTTCTCTCTCTTCTAATGAAGTCCCGCTGCATCCTAAAATGCATCCATATCCATAATGATGCAGATGCTTCTCAAGATAGGAAACAGATCTTGCCATATAATCATCTGCGATTTCTGGACAGATGATCCCGATCGTCTTAGCTGAATCAAGTCCAAGACCTCTTGCAAACATATTTGGTGTGTAACTTTCATGTTCCATAACTGCCATGACTTTTTGTTTTGTCTTTTCACTTACTTTCGGACTTCCGTTGATGACGCGTGAAACAGTTGCAATTGATACTCCTGACAGTTTGGCAATATCATAAATATTAATTGTCTTTTCCCTCATTTCGTTTTGATAATTTTAAGTATATCACACAAAATTGTGATTGTGAAAACAAAGAATGCTATAATCCTGAAATTATAGCACCCCTTATCTTTATAGATTTAATTCTTCCTGATATTTACGAATCATTTCTTCGTATTTCTCATCTGTTAAAGTTACTTGTTCCGGGTTCATTGCGAATACGCTGCCCCATTCATAACTGTCTTCGTATTTTGGAACCAGATGAAAATGAAGGTGAGATCCTGTATCTCCATAAGCTCCATAGTTTACTTTATCCGGATGGAAGATCTTATGCATTGCATCTGCTACTTTTGCGATATCTTCCATGTATAAAGCTCGTTCTTCTTTTGTAAGATCTGTGATCTCACTGACATGTTTCTTATGAGCTACGATCACTCGTCCTGGATGGCTCTGTTCACGGAATAAATAGACTTTGGAACTTTCCAGTTCACCGATCTTGATCCCGAACATATTTACAAGTTCACCTTCCATACAATATGCACAGTTTTCATTCATTGTCCTGATTCTCCTTTTATATATGTTCCATTTTCCGATCTTGTGATTCTTACAGATCAAACTTAAAATATCTTACTGCATTGTTATAAGAAATTCCTTCGACGATCTTCTTTAATGATTTTTCATCATCTGGATATTCTCCATTTTCAACCCATCCACCGATCAGGTTACATAAGATACGACGGAAATATTCGTGTCTTGTGTAGGATAAGAAACTTCTGGAATCTGTTAACATTCCGATAAAGTTTCCTAATAATCCAAGGTTTGCAAGAGATGTCATCTGGTTGATCATTCCTGTCTTGTGATCGTTAAACCACCATGCACTTCCCTGCTGGATCTTTCCTGCTGCGGAAGAATCCTGGAAGCATCCAAGGATCGTTCCGATCGCTTCGTTATCATTTGGATTTAAAGAGTAAAGAATTGTCTTTGGTAATTCTTCTGTCGCATTGATAGAATCTAAGAATGCTGCTGTCTGTGCACTTGGTGCATAGTTATCGATGCAGTCATATCCTGTATCTGGTCCAAGGCGTTTGTAATATGGTGTGTTGTTATCTCTTCTGCATCCATAATGAATCTGCATTACCCAGTCTCTCTTATGATACTGTTTTGCTACAAACTGCATAAATGCTGTCTTGAATTTTAATTCTTCTTCTTTTGTGATATCTTCTTTATTTAAACGTTTTGCAAAGATTGCTTCGATCTCTTCTGCTGTTGCTGGTACATACATTACATATTCTAATGCATGGTCAGAAACGCTGCATCCGTGGTCTGCAAAATAATCAAGACGAATATTTAATGCTTCTTTTAAGTCTTCAAATGTCTTGATCTCTACACCGCTTACTTTAGAAAGCTGTGCGATATAATCTGCGTATTCTGGTTTTTCAAGATTCATTGCCTTGTCAGGTCTCCATGCTGGTAATACCTGTACTTCGAATGTATCATCTGCAGCTAACACTTCATGCCATTTTAAGTCGTCCACTGGATCATCTGTTGTACAGATTAATTTTACATTAGACTGACGGATCAAGTTTCTTACGGACATTCCGTCTTCTTTTAATTTTTCATTGCACAGATTCCATACTTCTTCTGCTGTATCTCCGTTTAACACTCCATGATATCCAAAATATCTCTGCAGCTCTAAATGGCTCCAATGGTACAGAGGGTTTCCGATCGCAAGCTCTAATGTTTCTGCCCATTTCTGGAATTTTTCACGGTCTGTGGCTGCTCCTGTGATGTAATATTCATCCACACCATTTGATCTCATCTGTCTCCATTTATAGTGGTCTCCGCCTAACCATACCTGTGTGATATTCTCAAACTTGCGGTCTTCTGCGATCTCCTGTGGATTGATGTGGCAGTGGTAATCTACGATTGGCATTTTATCTGCGTATTCGTGAAATAATTTCTGCGCTGTTTCTGTCTCTAATAAGAAATCTTTATCCATGAATTTTTTCATTGTTTGTTTACTCCTTTTATATAAATTTTAAACCTGTTTCGGGTGCATCATATCTGACACACCCGGTATGTTTTATTTGAAGTGACTGATTTTATACATATCCCATCAAACTTGGTAACCATAAGCTTAATGTTGGTACATATGTAACAAGCATTAACACCGCGATGATCACTGCGAAGAATGGAAGCAGCTGTTTGATAACATCCTCAAGTCTCACTCCTCCAACTTTAACACCTACGAACAGGGTTGTTCCAACTGGTGGTGTGATCGTTCCGATACATAAGTTAAAGATCATCATGATACCGAAATGGATCGTGTTCATTCCAAGTGCTGAACAGATTGGAAGGAAGATCGGTGTAAAGATCAGACAGGCTGGTGTCATATCCATAAATGTTCCGACAACAAGTAAGATGATGTTGATCAGGAAGAAGATGACATATTTGCTGTTACTAATGGATAATAATGCTGTTGATACTAATGTTGGGATATTGGTAAATGCCATAACCCATGACATGATGCTTGATACACCGATCAGGAAGATAATGATCCCTGTCATCTCTGCACTGTCTTTTAATAATTTTGGAATATCAGATAATTTAATTGATCCGTAGATCAGAGATAAAATTAAACTGTATACAACGGCAATAACAGATCCTTCTGTTGCTGTAAATACACCAGCGATCGTTCCACCGATTACGATCACGATCATTAATAAGCAAGGTAACGCCTGGAAGATAATGCTTCCAGCTTCTTTTGCTGCAAATTTTGTTTTTGCACGGTATCCGTGTTTCTTAGCGATAAAATAGATAACTGCCATACATGCAAGTCCCCATAAGATTCCTGGGATGTAACCTGCCATGAATAAGGCTGCTACGGATGTTCCACCACTGACTAAGGAGAATGTGATCATTACATTACTTGGCGGGATCAACAATCCTGTTGGTGCTGTTGCTACGTTAACTGCTGCGGAAAAACTTGGATCATATCCTTCATCTTTTTCGATTGGTCCGATGATAGAACCCATCGCTGATGCTGCGGCTGTTCCTGAACCTGAGATACTACCAAATAACATGTTAGCAATAACATTTGTATGAGCTAAAGCTCCTGGTGTACGTCCTGTGATCAGTTTTGCAAGGTTGATCAAACGTACAGCAATACCACCTTTGTTCATAATATTTCCTGCAAGGATATAAAATGGGATAGCTAACAAACTAAATACGGAAATACCAGAGAATATTCTTTGTGCTCCTGTTAATACTGCTACATTTAAATCCATGACCGGAAGGATCGCGCATACGGATGAAATTCCAAGTGCGATTGCGATCGGTACTCCGGCAACTAACATAATTACCAGCAGGACTAAGATGATCAGTCCTGAAATCATTGCGATACTCATATTTTTTCTCCTCTCTAGTTTTCCTCGTGATCAAGACCTTTGCCATGTACAAGATCAATGATATTTAAGATTCCATAAATTACAATAAATAATCCAGATAGTGGAAGTACAGTATAGATCACTCCCATTGTCACTGGAAGAGATGCTGTTGTCTGTGTCATTGTAAGACCCATGATATTGATCCCACCATAAACCATAGCGATTCCTGCGAAGGCAACAACTAATAATTCAATACAGATCTCTAATACTTTCTTTGCAGACCCTTTTACTTTATCTGCAACAAATCCCATTCTCATGTGATCTCTTTTTCCAAAGATGTATGCAGCAGATAATAAGGCCATCCATGCAAAACTATAGGTTAATAATTCTTCAGATACAGTACTTGGACTGTTAAAAATAAATCTTGTTACGATCTGATAAGTACCAACAACAACCATTAATCCAAATAAGAAGATACATGCTGCACAAAGGATCTTATCAAGACCTTTTCTGATCGTTTGTAAAAATTCCATGTCTATTTTGCCTCCTTCTCATATTTTTTGTTGAATGTCTGGAAGTGTTTGTAAGAGTCACGGATGTTTGTATTGTCTTTTAACATCTGTTTCTGTACTCCTAATACTTTATTACGGAATGCCTGCACATCAACATTGATGAATTTTACACCCATTTCTTTCTGTGCATATTCTTTTGCTTCCTTGACCTGCTTGTTCCATTCTTTTTCTTCTACCTGTGTAGAAAGTTTTGCTGCATCTTCAAATACTTTTCTCTCATCGGCACTTAATCCGTCTAAGAATTTTAAGTTTGCAACAAGTACGTCTGGCACCATCTGATGTTTGTTATAGGAGAAATATTTTGCTACTTCACCATGTTTGTTACTTGTCAATGCCAGTTCGTTATTCTCTGCTCCATCAATAACTCCCTGCTGGATCGCTGTATAAACTTCACCGAAACTCATTGGAGAAGCTGCAGCTCCAAATGCATTGGCCATGTTAACACTTGCTGGACTCTGCTGAACACGAATCTTAAGTCCTTTTAGGTCATCCGGTGTATTGATCGCTTTCTTCGCATAGAAGTTTCTTGTTCCTACGTTATACCATGTCACGACTCTTAATCCTGTTTCATCTGTGGATTCATAGATTTTCTTCATATAAGCACTATCATTCATCGCTGCATGATAAGCTTCTTCTGAAGTGAACAGGTATGGCATACTGAAGATCTCATATACTTTCGCAAAGTTTTCAAGGTTTGGTGTTCCTGCTAATACGAAGTCGATCGCACCTGTCTGTGTAAGCTCGATCGCTTTTGTCTGAGATCCTAGAAGTTCGTTCGGGAAGATCTGAACTTCATATTTGTCTCCGAGTTTCTCTTCTACATACTTCTTAAATTTTAAAAGTCCGATATGTTCCGGATGAGTTTCTGCCTGTGAATGTGCAATACGGATAATTCTCTTCTTTGTTGTTGTCTTACTTCCTTCTTTCTTATCTGATGAAGAAGTAGAACTGCATCCTACACATCCGATCAGCATACATACGCTTAGCACGACAGCAATGATCTTCTTCAAATGTTTCATAATGTTATCCTTTCTTTTTTGTTATAGTGAATGTTTCATGCCTTGTGTAAGCTCTTACATTTATGTTTTCATTATACATCTGTTAAATTATTAACGCAAGTTGTTTTTTATTGTTAATTTATACAAGATTCTTTCTCGTTTTTTGTGCATTTTGACGTTTTAATTTCGTATTTTGTATACATCAATAATTTTACTTGACATTTTAATTTCTTGCGTGTAAGTTGAATGTAAGCTCTTACATTTTCAGTATCAAGCGAAGGACATCGTTATTGAGCTTTGAAAACACACGAACACCCGATGTCCTTCCATATTAAAAAGGAGGAACACTATTTTATGAAGACTTACCTGAAGATCCACAAGGATGATAATGTTGCAGTTGCTCTTTCTCCATTAAAAGAAGGAACAAAGGTGATCATCGATGATCAGGAAATCACATTAAAGGAAGACATCCCACAGGGACACAAATTTGCCCTTACAGATATTAATAAAGAAACACCCGTTATCAAATATGGAGCACAGATTGGTTTGGCGAAAGAATCAATTCAAACTGGATCATGGATCCACACACATAATCTCAAAACAGGATTAGGTGACTTACTAACATATTCCTATACCAAAAATATAACTCCATTAGAGCCAAGCGAATCTGTATGCTTTGACGGATACCGAAGAAGCAACGGAAAAGTCGGTGTCCGTAATGAAATCTGGATCATTCCTACCGTGGGATGTGTGAACAATGTGGCCACTGCAATTGAAAAACAGGCGCAGCAATATAAAAAAGGAAGTATCGATGATATTGTTGCTTTCCCTCATCCTTATGGATGTTCACAGATGGGTGACGATCAGGAGAATACAAGACAGATTCTCGCTGACCTAGTCAATCACCCAAATGCTGGTGGTGTCCTCGTTCTTGGACTTGGCTGCGAAAACAGTAACATTGACGAATTAAAGAAACATATCGGTGATTACGATGAGCGCAGAGTCCGTTTTCTTGTTGCGCAGGAATCTGAAGATGAGATCGCAGATGCATTAGAGATCATCAAAGAGCTTGCTGATCAAGTCTGTCAGTATAAGCGTGAGCCGATTCCTGCCAGCGAGTTGATCATTGGTATGAAATGCGGTGGAAGTGATGGATTATCCGGAATCACTGCAAACCCTACGGTTGGAGGTTTTTCTGATCTTCTGATCTCAAAAGGCGGAACAACCATTCTTACCGAAGTACCTGAAATGTTTGGTGCTGAAACATTGCTTATGAACCGTTGTGAAACAGAGGAACTGTTTGATGAGACAGTGAATCTGGTTAACGACTTTAAAAACTACTTCAAGAGCCACAATCAGACAATCTATGAAAATCCATCTCCTGGAAATAAGAAAGGTGGTATCTCTACATTAGAAGATAAATCTCTTGGATGTACACAGAAATCTGGAAGCGCACCAGTCAAAGGAGTACTGTCTTACGGTGAACCTGTGAAAGTCCACGGATTAAACCTTTTAAGCGCTCCTGGAAATGACCTTGTTGCATCTACTGCTCTTGCAGCATCTGGTGCTCACATTGTCTTATTTACAACTGGAAGAGGAACTCCTTTTGCTTCTCCAGTACCTACAGTGAAGATTTCTTCCAACTCTGCTCTTGCAAATAAGAAATCGAACTGGATTGACTTTAACTGTGGCGTTCTTGTTGAAGATGGAACTCCTGCAGAGCTTTCCAAAGGCTTATTTGATTTCGTGATCGATATCGCTTCTGGTAAGAAATCAAAATCTGAGGAAGCTGGATTCCATGATATGGCAATCTTTAAACAGGGCGTTACATTATAAATTAAATTTGAAAAGTGATTTTTTTGAACAATATATAAATATTTTATAGAAAGGACTTATTGATTCTTATGAAAAAATTATCTTATGCTACATTAAAAGAACAAAACTATGATGGTTATTTATTAGAAGATGCACCAGAACGTGTTCTTCAGTTCGGTGAAGGAAACTTCTTGCGTGCATTCGTTGACTACTTTATCGATGTATTAAATGAAAAAGCTGGTTTTAATTCTAAAGTTGTTTTATGCCAGCCAATCGCTCCTGGTCTTGCTGATATGATCAATGAACAGGAAGGTTTATATACTCTGTTCTTAAGAGGATTCCAGGATGGACAGAAAATAAACCAGAAACGTGTGATCTCTTGTGTCAGCCGCTGCTTAAATCCTTACAAAGATTTTGAAGAAGTTTTAAAATGTGCTGACAATCCAGATCTTCGCTTCATCGCATGTAACACAACAGAAGCTGGTATCGCTTATGATCCAGCATGTCAGTTCAGTGACGTTCCAGCAGACAGCTACCCTGGAAAATTAACTCAGTTCTTATATCGTCGTTTTGAAAAATTCGGAAAAGAAGCAGGAAAAGGATTTATCATTTTATCTTGCGAACTGATCGATGATAACGGAAAAGAACTTGAAAAATGCGTCTTAAAATATGCCGAGCAGTGGAATCTGTCTGAAGAATTCATCAACTGGGTGAAAGAAGAAAACACATTCTGCTCTACATTAGTAGACCGTATCGTTACAGGATATCCAAGAGCAGAAGCTGCTGATATCTGTGCTGAACTTGGATATGAAGATAACCTGATCGATACAGGTGAGATCTTCGGATTCTGGGTTATCGAAGGACCTCAGTCTATCAAAGATGAATTTCCTGTTGATAAAGCAGACCTTCCAATCCTGATCACAGACAACCACAAACCATACAAACAGCGTAAAGTAAGAATCTTAAATGGTGCTCATACTTCTTTCGTTCTTGGTGCTTACCTTGCAGGACAGGATATCGTTCGTGACTGCATGCATGATGATGTGATCTGTAAATTCATGAATCAGACAATTTATGATGAGATCATTCCTACATTAACACTGCCTAAACCAGAACTTGAGGCATTTGCACACTCTGTAACAGAACGCTTTAAAAACCCATTTATCGATCATCAGTTATTAGCGATCAGCTTAAACTCTACATCTAAATGGCGTGCAAGAGTTATGCCTTCTCTAAAGGGTTATGTTGATCTTAAGAAAGAACTTCCAGCATGTATCACTGCTTCTTTTGCATTCTACATTGCTTTCTTCAACGGACAGGAATTAACTGACGAAGGTCTTGTAGGAACTCGTGGTGATAACACTTATCTGATCAAAGATGATAAAGCGGTTCTTGAGTTCTATGCAGCTCATAAAGATGATTCTGTAGAAGATCTTGTTCATGCAGTCTGCACAAACGAAGACTTCTGGGGTGAAGACTTAAGTGCGATCGACGGATTTGAAGCTTCTGTTGCTTCTTACCTTGCTGACATCCGTGAAAATGGTGCTTATGAAGTTATGAAAAAATTAGTAAAATAGGAGGAATATAAAATGAACGAAGTATTAGAAAAACTTGGACAATATGGTATTGTACCCGTTGTTGTATTAAATGACAGCAAAGATGCAGAGCCTCTTGCTGATGCTCTTTGCGAAGGTGGTCTTGCTTGTGCGGAAGTTACTTTCCGTACAGAGGCTGCTGCCGAATCTATCAGAATCATGAGTGAAAAGCACCCAGAAATGTTAGTTGGTGCTGGTACAGTCCTTACAATCGAACAGGTCGACGAAGCCGTTGCCGCTGGAGCAAAATTTATCGTAAGCCCTGGATTAAACCCTGAGATCGTAAAGTACTGTCTTGAAAAAAATATCGCAGTTACACCAGGTGTTGTAACTCCTAGTGAAATGGCACAGGCAGTGGAATTAGGACTTCCTCTTGTCAAATTCTTCCCTGCAGAGCCATCAGGTGGTCTTCCTATGATCCATGCGGTTGCTGCTGCATACACAACATTAAAATTCATGCCAACTGGCGGAATCAACCCTGGCAATGTCAGAGATTACTTAAAAGACGACAAGATCTTTGCCTGCGGTGGAAGCTGGATGGTCAAAGGAAATCTTGTAGATGCAGGAGACTTTGACAAAATCAAAGAATTAACAAAAGAAGCTGCTGATATCGTAAAAGAGATCAGGGGGTAAGTTATGGCTAAGATCGTTACTTTAGGAGAGATCATGTTACGTCTCTCCCCTCCAGGATATGAACGTTTCCTGCAGGCATCCTCTTTTGATGTGCAGTATGGCGGTGCTGAGGCAAATGTCGCTGCATCCTTAGCACAGCTTGGACATCATACAACCTTTTTATCTAAGATACCAAACAACTCCATCGGTGATGCTGCCGTTGGTACTTTGGCAAGAGTTGGCGTTGACTGCTCTCATATCGTTCGTGGCGGTGACCGTCTTGGAATCTATTTCCTTGAAAATGGTGCTTCCGTTCGTGCTTCCAGTGTTATCTATGACAGAGCAGACTCCGCCATCACAAAGGCATCTGCAGACGAATTTGATTTCGACGCTGTTTTTGCAGATGCTGACCTCTTCCATGTGTCTGGTATTACACCAGTCTTAAGTGAGAACGCACGTGATATCACATTTGCAGCATTAAAATCTGCAAAAGAACATGGAGTTTGTATCTCCTTTGACTTAAACTACCGTGCCAAGTTATGGACCGAAGATGTCGAAGAAAAACAGGCAATGCTTCGTGAAATGATCAAATATGCAGACATCTGCTTTGGAAATGCCAGAGACGCTGCAAAATGTTTAGGTTACAGCGAAAATGGAATTGATTTTATCAATGGTGATTATGCGATTTGCGTTGATGAAACACATATGTCCAATGTTGTAAAGGCTTATAACCTGAAATACCTTGTAACAACTTTAAGAAACAGTATCAGTGCTTCTGATAACGGCTGGTCTGCTGCCGTATGCGATGGTAATACCCTCTATTGCGGAAAACAGTATGATCTTCACATTATAGACCGTGTCGGTGGTGGTGATTCCTTTGCTTCTGGATTCTTACATGGCATCACATCCGGTATGAGCATGGAAAAATCTCTGGAATTCGCAATCGCGGCCGCTGCGATCAAACATACGATTCCTGGAGATATCAACTATATCAAAGAAGATGAAGTTTTAGCTTTAATGGACAGCGACGGAAGCGGCCGTGTCCAAAGATAGTTATATATTAATTGCTACTTAATATATACTTGTTTAACATAGTTTCTCAAATATCCAAAATTAAATTCATATAGTAAACACCGGCCTCAGGGTTTTGAAACTCCCCCTGAGGCCGGTGTTATATTTCAAAAGTTTTTGTATCATTTTGTATAAATCTTCTTATTTTCTTATACTTTTGCCCAAAACTTTTATCAAACGAAATACCTGTTCTACCGTATCTATCAGATTCTCCTGTGCATTTTTCTTCTTCATTGCATCTTCCAATGATACAGCCGATCTTACAATCGGAAAATATGCATCAATTCCTGCTTCATTGCAAGCAGTTGCTCCTTTAGTCACTGCCCCTGAGAATCCCAAGACTAATTTCCCATATTTCTTCGCAAGTTTCGCTACTCCGATCGGTGCTTTCCCCATCGCTGTCTGGGCATCTAGGCATCCTTCTCCTGTGATCACGATATCTGCATCTTTGATCTCTTCTTCTAATTTTGTTTCGTGTAAGATCAAATCTACACCTGATTTTAAAGTTGCATTTGTAAATGTTAAAAATGCAAATCCTAAACCACCTGCTGCACCTGTTCCTGATTTATCTGCATCTGCTTTTGTAAAGCTTTCTTTTGCGATTTTTGCATAATCTGCTAGCCAGTGATCCATATCTTTTATCATCTGTTCTGTGGCACCTTTTTGTGGACCAAAGATCACACTGCAGCCCTGTTCTCCACATAATGGATTCGTTACATCACAGGCGATATGAAATTCGCAGTCTTTTAATTCTGGGATGGCTTTATCATCTTTGATCTGTACTAAATCTTTTAATCCGATCGCACCATGTTTAATCTGGTTTCCATCTTTATCTAAGAAATCATATCCTAACGCCTGCAGCATTCCGACACCACCATCATTGGTTGCACTTCCACCAATTCCCATGATAAAGCGCCTGCATCCTTTGTGAATCGCATCAACGATCATCTGACCGACTCCGTAAGTTGTTGTGTATAATGGATTACGTTCTTTATCGGTTACCTGTGTGATACCTGCTGCCTGTGACATTTCCATAATGGCTGTGCTTGTTTCTTCCATATCTGATTTTGTTGGACGGATAATTCCATACTTTGCTAACACGGACTTCCTTGCCGGACCCGTAACTTTAATAAATTCCATGTTACCACCCATACCATCTACCAGAGCATCGACCGTTCCTTCTCCGCCATCTGCAAGAGGTTTTATGACTACTTCTGCTTCTAAATCGACTTTTTTTATTCCTTTTTCTATAGCTTCTCCCGCCTGAATTGATGTTAAGCTTCCTTTTAGTGAATCAATCGCTACCACTATTTTCATCATAAAAACCTCGCCTATTTTCCACAACCAAACAGAAATTTTCTCAGACAATCCACAGGAATCATCGTCATTGATAACAATACTGTAACAATCCAGCCTTTTGCTCCAAATGGAATACAACTAAACATCTTTCCGATCCATGTAAATACTTGAAATGGAATTGCCGCTGCGTTTACGATCATAATCTGTACCAGCATGATAATAAAAAATACTTTCAGAAAATCCGGGTTCTCATTTAATCTTTTGAAAATCCCAAATCGTTCATCCCTGACATTAAATCCGTTAAATAATGCACTAAAGATAAATAAAACAAAATATGCTGTTAAATGCTGTGCTTTATTATCAAATAGATTCGTGATCACTGGTAATTTTAAGAATAAGAAACTTAATATAACCAGCCATATCCCCATAAATCCTATCTGCGTCATCATGTCTTTGCTGATAATACCCTCATCACGTCTTCTCGGTGCTTCTTTCATATATTTTGAAAGTGCTGGTTCATTTCCAAGCATCATTGCTCCGAGCCCGTCCATCACAAGGTTTACAAATAATAAATGTGTGACTTTTAATGGTTCTTCTATTCCCAAAAATGGTGCAACTGCACTGACAACAACTGCTGTCACATTGATCACTAACTGGAATTTACAGAACTTCAAGATATTATGATAAATCGTTCTTCCATACCAGATTGCATCCTTGATTGATGAGAAGTTATCATCCAAAATAACAATCTTTCCTGCCTCTTTCGCAGCCTCTGTTCCACTTCCCATTGCAAATCCAACATCTGCACGTTTCAATGCTGGGGAGTCATTCACTCCATCACCTGTCATACCTACAACAAGATTCATTTCCTGACACAGGCGCACCATTCTTGACTTATCCGTTGGCAATGCTCTTGCGATCACACGGATCTGCGGTAAAATAGCTTTGACTTCCTCATCACTCATCTGATTTAACTGTGCAGAAGATAAAGCTCTATCTGATTCATTTTTTAACAATCCTGCATCTTTTGCGATTGCTACTGCCGTCTCCAGGCGGTCTCCTGTGATCATAACAACCTGAATTCCAGCTTCCTGTACCTGCCTGATGGCATCTTTGGCTGATGGTCTGACATCGTCTCTGATCGCCACTAGTCCAATGATCACAAGGTCGTCGTTGATCTGATTCTTCACAAGCTCTTTTTCTGAATATCCAAAAGCAAGAACACGCATTGCTTTCGCTGCCAGAGAATCAATCTTTTGATTTAATGCTTTCTGATCGATCTCTTTGATCTGTCCATCACCATCTAAATATTTTGTTGCTTTTGCAAGCAATCGTTCGGGTGCTCCTTTATAAAATGTCTTACCTATGCTCTCAATTCTCGCCTGACTGAACTTATTGGAAGAATTGAATCCTTGATGGGCACTAACCTTACATCCGTCATTCCCATCCAACATACAAAATGTCTCTTCACCAATAAATTTCAACAACGCCTGATCCGTTGCATTTCCACCAATGACCTTATGATAAACATCAAACATCGCCTGTGTATTCTTCCCGATCGCAAGATCTAACAGCCCTTTCACTTTCCCATGATGTCTTAATTCATTTGCAGAAATTGAAGTTCCATCCGCTGTAAAGAAATCTACAACTTCCAATTCTCCCTTTGTGATCGTTCCTGTCTTATCACTGAATAAAATATTTAAAGATCCTGCTGTCTCAATTCCTTCTGCCTTACGAACTAATACATTATGATCTAACATTTTACTTGTATTTTGCATTAATACAAGAGATATCATAAGCGGCAATCCTTCTGGTACTGCACATACAATGATCACAACCGCAAGTGACACTGCATCGATCAAATCCTGCACAACCTTTGCTGGTCCCATAGAAAAATATGCCTGAAATCCACCTGCCATTATAATGAAATATACAAAATACATAACTGCGATCACAATCGCACCGATATATCCAAACTTCGATATCTGATCAGCAAGTTTTGAAAGTTTTACCTTCAATGGAGAATCTGGTTCTTCTTCCTGCATCTCCTCAGCCATCTTCCCCATCATCGTATGAAGTCCAACCTTCTGAACATCCATTATACCTTCACCATCAAAGATCACAGCTCCACGAAACAGAGAATATGAATCAACAAATGTATCTCCTGTAATCTCCTCCGCAAGATAAACACCCTCTCCGGCTGCTTTCTTCTCACACTCCTCTGCTTCTCCATTTAAAGCAGAATTATTGACTTTCAGGTTTCCTGTATGCAAAATACCATCCGCAGGAATCTTATCCCCAGACTGCAGTAAAACCTGATCCCCAACAACCACGTCATCAACATCGATCACTGCAACCACACCATTTCTGTGTACCTTACACTGATCCTTCTTCGTACTCTTCTTCAACTCTCGGTACTTTGTATCACTCGCAACCCCTGTCTTCGCCGTAACAAAAGCAACGATCAACACCGCAATGATCGTCCCCATCGGTTCATAAATCTCAGCATATCCAAAGAAAAACATCACAATCATCAACACCGCGATCGCAAGCAAAATCTTGATCATCGGATCTTGAAATGTTTCCTTAAATTCCTGCCAAAACGTCGTAGGTTCTGAATCTGGAATCTCATTGGAACCAAATTTCGCTCTCGATTCCTTAACTTCTTTATCTGTAAGCCCTTTTATATCCATATCGTTCCTCCTAATCAAATTGACTTTCAATTTTCTTTAGTATAACAGAAAATCGAAAAAACGAAACACTTTTGTAACATTTTAGCTATTTTTTTACACAAGGGACATCATCCCAGTGTGGCAAAAAAAATGGGCTGCTTCTATGCAGCCCAATCTAATGAAAAGAGAGGATTAAAATATATATGAAAAACTATGTCTTAAGTATACCAAAATCCCCACTCCATTCAATATTCTAAATCTAAACAATTCTAAAGAAAATATAAACTTCTATAAAGAGAAAATTATCCACAGTCGGATTTAGTGTCCGCTACGTGCGAATCCGAGCGAGAGCGCATCACCAGATAGTTTATATGAAGCGGTCTACCAACTGCCGCCTCCTCCGCCTCCGAAGCCGCCTCCTGAGAATCCTCCATCTCCTCCAGAAAAGAATTCTCCAACTCCTCCAGATTCTGATGGTTCTACAACTGTCAGGTTCTCAGAGACCACATGATCCATATAGTGCCCCATCATATAATAATGGAAATAAGGATCACTGCCGCCATAGACATACCAGTCTGGCGCAGGAAGTTTTAATGCATCCAGTTTCTTTGCATAAAGATCAAACAACCCAAATACCATGGAATAAGGCAGAATATGATAAAACATGTCTGGATGATCTTTCGCCAATACCTTCATTCGGTCTAATTCCGCAGTTTCAATAAAATCACGAAGTCCTGCTAGATATCCCATCCATTCCACACATTGATGGGTTCTCTTCTTCATAAATGCAGTCAGGATCACTCCGATAAATGATACTGCAACGATCACAAGATACACATGGAAGAAATCAAATAATTCTCCTCTTTGTATCTTCACATAATAATATAATCCATAGAAAATAAATCCAAGAATAGACAATACTGCCGATGCGATCGGAAGTCCCGTTCTTGCTCCCTTTGAAATCGCATACCATTTATCTACACTGTGACATGCAAGAAACATTCCTATAAAATACAATACCCACGCCATCAATGGAAGGATCAGATTTAAGATCCCATCTGGACTAAATATCATCATAATAAATGCAAATAAACAGATTGGAAGCTGCAACAATACAAAGGATACGATCCTTGCAACTTTCGAGGATGTTGCATAAATATTTTTCTTATAATCATATTTGATATCATCTTTCACTACCTGCACGGTATCTGCAAATTTGTACTGTAAAGAAGAAGCTTTCACTTTTTTTCTGTTCTTAAATAAAGCTTCAAACATTGTTTTCTGATATCTTGGTTCTGAGTCTGGAATATCTTTGAGTTTGATAAATTCCATGTCCTTTTGACCTTTTTCCTTCATCTTCAGGTAGCCCTTATCGGCCCAATAAAGGATCAAAGAAATAACATCCTTATCATCCACAGAACCGTCCAGAACATATCCGACAACTGCACTGTCCATTCCTTCTGGCGGCTGATATTGAATCGATGGGATGATCTTTTCATCACGTCCGAACAAAACAAATAAGGCAGCTGTGATCACAAGAATTCCTATTGATAGTCCAAAAATCCATCGATCTACTCCGATTTCATGTTTTGCTGTAAAATACCCATCACCCAGATCACTATAGCATGTCAATCCATTTTTAAATGGCAGTGTCTTCTTTAATGTTCCTTGGATCTGGTTCTTCTCCTCATCATATTTCAAAGTGATCACATCTTTTGCATACTTTGATTCCCCATAACGTCCATAATAGAAATTTACGCCCTTAAGATCTGTTTTCTTTGGAAAATGAATTGTAAAAGTACTTCCTTCTGGAATCTTATTTCTCCAAAGTGTCGGGAAAATATTGTAGTACAAATAATCGTAGGTATCTCCCTGATATTTAGGGATCAGTTGATACGTAAATCTATAGTTTCCTTTACTTACGGTATAATCCGCAGAACCAAACCTCAATACCTGACTATTACCGTCAGAATCTTCATCTACATCTGTCTTACTGTCATTTGATAACAGTGTAAAATCCGCATAATAAAGTAGTTTTTTCTGATCTCCATTTTTATCGCTTGTTATCACCTTCCCTTTGTATGGGATATAACGATAAATTCCATGCCTCGGATTGACAAACTTGACTTTGATATTCTCTGTTACTGTATAACTTCCATCTTCTCCGACTCTGACATCTACATCAAATTTCTTTGTTTGCATATTAGAATCATAAGTGACTTCATCATTTGCAAACACATTGTTTCCTGTCCCCATAAAAATCATGGCAGCCATCATGACTGCCATTATGGTACAGGTAATCCACTTTCTCATAGTGCTTTCCCCCTGTCCGTTCCTTAGAATTTTACTTGTACATTCTCACGCTCAGATTCATTCGAAACTTCAAATAATGGTTTTCTCTTAAATCCAAAAATTCCTGCGATGATATTGCCTGGGAATAATTCTGTCTTGGTATTATAGCGGTTTACAACTCCGTTATAATATCTTCTGGAAGCTGCGATCTCTTCTTCTAATCTCTGAAGCTGATCCTGCAATTTATTAAAGTTCTCATTAGCCTTTAATTCTGGATAACTTTCAGACACTGCAAATAAAGATTTCAGTGCTCCTGACAGTACATTTTCCTGTTTGATCTTATCATCGATATTCGTTGCTGTCATCGCCTGATTTCTTGCGGCTACGACTTTCTCTAATGTCTCTGATTCGTGTTTCGCATAACCTTTGACGGTTTCTACATAGTTTGGAATCAAGTCATAACGCTTCTTTAATGACACATCGATTGCTGAAAATGCCTCTTCTGTCTTATTTCTTAATGTTACAAATCCATTGTAGGAACTGATCAGCCATATCACAATGACAAGCACGATCACTCCGATTACGATCCCTGGTATCATGAGCTCTACCCCTTTCTTTGTTTGGTCAGTTTTCTTTATCATACGTTATTCGTACCAAAACTTCAACATTAAAATAAACTGATCAACTCTCCCATATATTTGTCATAATAATAGATATTATCGGACAGAAATTCTTCTTTGCTTAATTGCTGATCAGACTTCTCTAGTATATGCAATAAATCCTCTTCCTGATCTTCTCCGTCATCAAACAGTAATAACATTTCATGAATACTGGTTGGCAGAAGATACAAACTCTTATTATATTTTCTTGAAATGTCGCCTAGAAAATCTTCATAGCAAATCACACCTGCTCCATATCTCTGTATTTTGTTTGACACCATAAATACCGGTCTGTCTTCGGTATGTCCTCGAAAATCTTTATATACAGGCTCAAATTTAGCAGGCAGAAACTGTTTTGTATTCTTCTTTGCACTCTCCCATAAAAACTGATCCGACCATTGTTCTTTGTTTGCCTTTTTATGATCGATTCTTTGTATGGATCGATCATCCAGATCAAGAATATCAAAAACAATTGCCATATCTTCCAAGAGTAAATATGGTCTCTCACTCCACTCCTTATCCTTCTCATCAAAATGCATCAAATGATAGATAATACGCTCGTTTTCTCTCTGCATGACTCCTTCTTTCTCGTTTTTTCTCATTTTCCTATCTATCATAACATTCAATGTTGCTGTCAGCAATATTTATAGTTGTCACTGTCACTGTTGGATAGTGGTTTTTCATAACTCCTGGTAATACTATTTTTTATGGAGGTATTTTATGAAAATCGATTTAAAAGAATTAGGAAAACGCATCAAACTTACCCGAAAAGGGCAAGATCTGACACAGGAAATGCTTGCTGAAAAAGCTGGTGTCAGTCAGCATTATATCTATGAAATCGAAGCTGGCCGCAAAGCCATGTCTATTCATAGTTTTGCTTCTCTTACTACTGCATTGGATGTATCTGCTGATTATCTTTTATTTGGTGATGGGCAAAGAATATTTGATGTTGATACCCCGGCTCATCACAATAATCAATTGATGGAAATTGCAGCTGAACTTAATCCATCACAGAGAGATCATGTGCTTGAGATTCTGGAAGTGATGGTTCCTTATATTAAAAATTGATTGATTGCAAAATACGATAGATTTTTCTAACGTAAAATAGTGCCAAGATTTTTATTGATCTTGACACTATTTTTATTTGATCTGATATTTATTTTTTGATCTTAACTTTTTTTACACTGCTCCATCCTGAGTAGTATGTCTTTCCAGAAACCTTCTTGTAGGTACGGATACGTACATAGTATGTCTTTTTCTTTTTCAGCTTCTTAATTGTGTAACTTGTCGTTTTGTTCTTGCTGATTGTCTTTGTTTTGTTTCCTTTGGCAAATTTCTTGCTTGTGGAATACTGGATCTGATATCCGTTTCCAGCTGTGTTCTTTTTCCATTTTACAACTATTTTTTTGCCTTTGGCATTTTTTGCACTTTTTAGTTTTGTTGTTTTGACGCTGACAGTTGGCTGTGTTGGTTTCTTTGTTGATGTCGTTGTTGCTGGCTGGCTTGGTTTTGTTGGCTCACTTGGATTTACTTCATTACCTTCTACTTTGAATGTTCTTACTGCTGTTTCTCTAAACAGTTTACCATCTCTATAGATTTTTCCCTTAATCGTTAATGTCCCTGACTGATTTACTTTAATAATACGGTTTGGATATCCTCCACCTGCACCAATACCAATACTCATCAAGTCATTAGAAAGGTTCTTCTCTTCATCTGTTGCTGTTAGTGATGTTCCATTTAAATTGAAGTCTAATGTATAGAATGTATGATTTCCATTTTCATAATCCCAAGCGAAAGATGCACCATCCAAACTAAACCAATAAGCTTCACCTACTTTCAAAGTATCGCCTGTTGCTTCTACTGAACTATCCCCTACAAATTTTCTATAACTAAAAGATAGATCACAATTAGCTACTGTTAAATCTTTTTCTGTTTCTCCGATTACTGTTCCTTCACTTGTACCTACATTACCATCATCTGCCCATACTCTAAGCAAAATCTTTGTATTCACTGGATTTGATGGAGCTGTGATCCTGCATGTTTTTTCATTTGATTTCTCCATAATTCCATCATTTACAACCCATTCATATACAACCGGTCCATCATATCCTTCGAGATTCGCTGTCGCTTCCCTGCTCTCATCTGGTAATACATAATTTCCCCATTCATTTCCTGATTTAATAGAAAGTGAATATACTGTACATGGAAGTGTATCGGTAAAAACTACATTCCCGCTTTTTACTGATTTTAATTCATATGTTATTTTCGTAGAACCTTTTTCATTACCTGTATAAATTGCATCCGCACCATCATAGATTTCTGCAATATTATCATTATCACTAAATAGACTTAGTTCAAAAATATTTCCAACTAGATCATACTCATCAAACTGTACAATTTGATCATTCTTTCTATCAATAATAGTAATGTAATAACTAACTTCTGCTTTTTGCCCAAATGGAATAAATACTTTTCCATTACTTTCATATGATCTTATATTATTGCCATCATCATCTGTTTCATAAAAATCTACTGTTAAATCTACGTCATCGCTACTTAATGTGCGATAAGAAATTATTGTATTCTCCTGATCTAAATCCAATGCCACATAAGTTGTTTCCCTCTTCGTTCCTGCTGCTGAATTCGAATCAGTCCATACTCCATACATAGTTCTAGTGCCATCTGTATTCTCATGGTCTCCTATATATGTGCATTCTTCGGTTGGTTTCTTGGATAACTTCTTAATTGTAACTTGTTTTGTTGTTTTATCATAGCTGAAGAATTCATTATCTCTAACATTAGCTAGTGCAGTTTCATTAAAACTTTCAAAATTGAAGTTTTTTCTAATTTCCTGGCAAAATTCGTCTGCCTTAACAGTTTCCTGACCATTTCCAGCATAGCATAATGCTATATACATTGCTGCCGTATCATTGCTAATTACCTTATCATTTTCCAATGTTCCCATGACCAGCGCCCATTTTTCTAACCTGTTCATTTTGCTTACATTGACTTCGGTATCTTTTGATTCCTCCGCTGATACCTGTCTGGCTGTAAAAGCTGATGGTGTGATTACCATTGTGCATGCTAACACAATTGATAGCATTACAGCGCTAATCCTTAGTTTCATTTTCTTCTTCATATAGTTCCTCCTTTATTGATAGTGTCTAACGCTATCCATTATCTGATAGTTTTAGTCTACCATATTGACTTGTTTTTGTCCCCTCTTACTTTAATTTATCTTATATCTTGCACAATTTATTTCGAAAAAAAGAATCATTCTTCGATAATCCTACCAACTCTTCCCAATCCAACCGTACATTCATCATCACGAATGATAAAAGGTTCTTCTTCTGTTATCTTAATTGGTTGAATTAATTCAATTGTTATATCCAGTGTTTCCCCTGGCATAGCCATATCTATTTCTATTGGCAATTGAATCTCTCCTGTTACATCTGTCGTTTTGAAATAAAACTGCAGACGGTCACCATCAAAGTATCCTGTGTCTCGTCCACCTTCATTGATATCTAACATGTATACTTCTGCTGTAAACTTTGTATGTATAGAGGAATCTTGATCCATTTCAGGCTGTGAATCTGGAATGTATTTATCCACCGCATCCATCAATTCCATGATCTTATCTCCCCATTCTCCATCTAGATCTTCAAGGGCTTTTAAAGCAGATCCATAGATAAACGGAATATCAGATTCAACAAATCCGCACTGATATAGTTGGTCACGAATCCCCATTTCTACCAATTCCAGCATTTCCATATCATCTACCATATCACATTTATTCATAAATACTACGATATGTTGCATTCCCATATGATGAGCAATCATGATCTGTTCTGCCGTTTGTGACATAATTCCATCTATTGCAGATACTACTAGGATAGCTCCATATTCAATGCTAGATGTCAAGCTTATATTTCTCTCTTCTTTTGTTGTAAGAGTTTTTTTGATTGCATCTGTTAAAGTCGTTTTTCCATGACCTTGATGTCCAATTATTCCTATCGTGCAATGAGTTTTCTTTCCTTCAAATGTTTCTTTCCCCATATTTATATCTCCCATCATCAGTTGTTTTTATTCTTCATAAATCATGACTTTACAGTCTTTCTTATAACAAGCAACACCATATTTAATGAAATTTCGCATTCCATCTTGCTTCAATTTAGCAATATAGTCTTTATCTTCAATCTGTTTTAAAGCCTGCTTGCACGCTGCATCCATGTTTCCATCTTCAGCATACTTTAATTCAATGACGATTCCCGTTCGATTCTCCGGAGCCTCTATCAGAATATCACTGTATCCGATTCCTGATTCTGCATTTGACTTTATCAGCCAGCTTGACTTATATCCAAGAAGACCGAGTAAAATTCCGTGATAAAAATTTTCTTTCTTCTCTTTTGCGATTGCTGTATCTCTTATACTGATCGTATTCCATAGATAATCTCCAAAAAGCTGTTCAATTTTTTCTGGTTTTTTCTCTATAAACGCATTACAAAATATTTCTAGTGTTTTTCCATCATTTTTTGAAACATCACTAAACCATTCTTTGATCTTTTTTGTAAATAGATTTCTTATCTCTGTATTTGGTATCGACAAAAGATATTTACCATTTTGAGTTCGTCCCTGTTGTGTTAGATATCCTGTTGTAAAAAGCACACTCCACAAATTTTCTATACTCTTATCCAACTCATTATAGGTAAGCTCCTCTGCAATTTCCTTTTCAATACACTCTCCACTGATCAAACGCTCAATCTCATTCTTTGTCTGAATATCTGCCTTATCTATAAATCTGCGAACAATTTCATTTCCGCTAGAATTAGACCAAAAATCTTCTGGTAATGCATCGGGATCTGCACATAGACTTTTACAATAACGAATCACATCCCATGGGCAATAGATATCTGTATTTCCGAAACGATAACCATCATACCACTCCCTAATCTGAAGGTAATGATCTGATAAATTATAATCGCTAAGAATCTTTTTCACTTCTGTATCGGTAAATCCAAAACATTCATCATACTGAACATTGAGAATAGATAAAACTTCAAAATTATTAAGTCCGGTGAAAATGCTTTCTTTCGAAATTCTAAGACATCCTGTCAAAACTGCAAATTGTAGAAAATCATTTGTTTTTAGTACTTGCCCCAAAAGACCTCTCATGAGTTCAACCATTTCATCATAATAGCCTTTCTGAAAAGCTTTATCTAGCGGAACATCATATTCATCAATAAGAATAATCGTCTTCTTCCCATAATGTTTGCACAAAAGTTCTGATAATAGTCTGATACTATCTGTTATATCATCAGCTTTTCCATCTAAAAGGCTCTGAAATTGCTTAATCTCTTCTTCTATTAATTTATCACTATTTTTTAGATAATGGTGTCTTCGTGCTTCATTTTTAATAATCGTTGTAATCCGAATAATCGCTTCTTCAAAAGTTAATCCATCGATTCCCTTCAATGACAGAAAGATTACTGGATACTTACCCATATATTCATCACATAATTCTTTATTTTTAGAAATATATAGGCCTTCAAAAAGTGATTTATCCATACCAATTTCAAAAAAAGTACGTAACATACTCATATTGAGTGTCTTTCCAAAACGACGTGGTCGTGTAAACAGATTTACTTTTCCCCAATTTTGTAAGAGCTGTTCAATTAATTTTGTCTTATCTATATAATAAAATCCTAGCTTGCGAATATCTTCAAAATTCTCAATTCCAACTGGCAGCTTTAATGTTTGATTCATTCGGATCCTCCTATTAATTTTGCCTTACGACCAATGTGTCTCTTTTATTATAGCTTGTTTTATATTTGCTCACAACAAAAAAGACCCAGAAAGCCTAAACTTTCTGAGTCTCATAAATATTATCCTAAATTCAATCGTAGAAGTAAGAATTACTCGATGATTGTAGCAACTCTTCCTGATCCTACTGTACGTCCACCTTCACGGATAGCGAAAGATAATCCCTGAGCCATAGCGATTGGGTGAATTAATTCGATAGTCATTTCTACGTTGTCACCAGGCATGCACATTTCTGTTCCTTCTGGTAATTCGATAACACCTGTAACGTCTGTTGTTCTGAAGTAGAACTGTGGACGATAGTTGTTGAAGAATGGAGTATGACGTCCACCTTCATCTTTTGTTAAAACGTATACCTGAGCTGTGAATTTTGTATGGCATGTGATTGAACCTGGCTGGCAAAGAACCTGTCCTCTTTCGATTTCGTCTCTCTGAACACCACGTAATAATGCACCAATGTTATCTCCAGCCTGAGCTTCGTCTAACAGTTTACGGAACATTTCTACACCAGTTACAACAACTTTTCTTGTTTCTTCTTTGATACCAACGATTTCAACTTCGTCAGATACGTGAAGAACACCACTTTCTACTCTACCAGTTGCTACTGTACCACGTCCTGTGATAGAGAATACGTCTTCGACTGGCATTAAGAAAGGTTTGTCTGTATCACGCTGTGGATCTGGAATGTAGCTGTCAACAGCATCCATTAATTCCATGATCTTATCTCCCCATGGTCCAGCTGGATCTTCGATAGCTTTTAAAGCAGATCCCTGGATGATAGGAATGTCGTCTCCTGGGAATTCGTATTCATTTAATAATTCACGAATTTCCATTTCTACTAATTCTAATAATTCTTCATCGTCTACCATATCACATTTGTTCATGAATACTACGATGTAAGGAACACCTACCTGACGAGATAACAGGATATGTTCTTTTGTCTGAGCCATTACACCATCAGTAGCAGCTACTACTAAGATAGCTCCGTCCATCTGAGCTGCACCAGTGATCATGTTCTTTACATAATCGGCATGGCCTGGGCAGTCAACGTGAGCGTAGTGACGTTTTTCTGTTTCATACTCAACATGAGCTGTAGAGATTGTGATACCACGTTCTCTTTCTTCTGGAGCTTTATCGATATCTTCAAAGTTCTCAGCTGTGTTTCCTTCTACTCTTTCAGCTAAAACTTTAGTGATTGCTGCTGTTAAAGTTGTTTTACCATGGTCAACGTGTCCAATAGTACCAATGTTGCAATGAGGTTTAGTTCTCTCAAACTTTTCTTTTGCCATTTTAATTGTCCTCCTTATTCGCCCTATGGGCAATTACAATAATGTTTCAAACTTCAATATAGTTGCCCAGCAAAGGGCCGTCCTAAATTTGATTATATTTCATTTAAACAAATATTTCAAGACTATTTTGACAAAATAGCCTCGAAATATTTATATATTAATTTTCTTACTTGTCAGCAAGTACTTTTTCCTGTACGTTCTTTGGTACTGGTTCGTATTTTTCAAAGAACATAGAGTAGTTACCACGTCCCTGAGTTCTAGAACGTAAGTCTGTAGAATATCCGAACATTTCAGATAATGGAACGAATGCACGAACCATCTTACCGCTCGCGATATCATCCATACCTTCGATACGTCCACGACGAGAGTTGATATCTCCGATAACGTCTCCCATGTATTCTTCAGGCATTGTAACTTCGACTCTCATGATTGGCTCAAGCAAGATAGCTCCAGCTTTCTGCATAGCCTCTTTAAATGCCATAGATCCGGCAATGTGGAAGGCCATTTCACTAGAATCGACATCATGGTAAGATCCATCATATACTGTAGCTTTAACACCAAGTACTGGGAATCCTCCTAAGATACCAGACTGAGCTGCTTCTTCGATACCTTCTCCAACTGCTGGGATATATTCTTTAGGAATAGATCCACCAACAACTGTAGATTCGAATTTGAACAGTTCTTCTCCATTGGCATCCATTGGCTCAAAGTGAACTTTACAGTGACCATACTGACCACGACCACCAGACTGTTTAGCATATTTGCTGTCAACGTCAACGGCTTTTGTAAATGTTTCTTTGTATGCTACCTGAGGAGCACCAACGTTAGCTTCTACTTTGAATTCACGAAGCAGACGGTCAACGATGATTTCCAGATGAAGTTCACCCATTCCGGAAATGATTGTCTGTCCTGTTTCATGATCTGTATGAGCTCTGAATGTAGGATCTTCTTCAGCGAGCTTAGCAAGTGCTTCAGCCATTTTACCCTGATCACCTTTAGTTTTAGGTTCGATCGCTACGTCGATAACTGGTTCTGGGAATTCCATGGATTCCAGAATTACAGGATGCTGTTCATCACAGATTGTATCACCAGTTGTTGTAGATTTGAAACCTACTGCAGCTGCGATATCTCCTGAATATACGATATCTAATTCTTCACGCTTGTTAGCATGCATCTGTAAGATACGTCCAACACGCTCTTTTTTGTTCTTTGTTGCATTTAATACGTAAGATCCTGATTTGCATGTTCCAGAGTAAACACGGAAGAATGCAAGTTTACCTACGAATGGGTCTGTCATAATCTTAAATGCTAAAGCTGAGAATGGTTCATCATCAGATGAATGTCTTTCAACTTCGTTACCATCTTCATCGACACCTTTGATAGCTGGGATGTCTGTTGGAGCTGGCATAAATTCGATAATAGCATCCAGTAATTTCTGAACACCTTTATTTCTATATGCTGTACCACAGCATACTGGAACTGCTTTACATTCGCATGTTCCTTTTCTTAATGCAGCTTTTAAATCATCAACACTTGGTTCTTCACCTTCAAGGTACTGCATCATCAGATCGTCGTCTAATTCACAGATCTTTTCGATTAATTCTGTGTGATAAAGTTCTGCTTCTTCTTTCATATCTTCTGGGATTTCAACGATAGAGATGTCTTCACCTTTTTCATCATTGTAGATGTAGGCTTCCATCTCGAATAAGTCGATGATTCCTTTGAAGTCGTCTTCTTTACCGATAGGTAACTGAAGTACTGCTACGTTAGCTCCCAGACGATCTTTCATCTGATCAACTGCTCCGTAGAAGTTAGCACCTAAGATATCCATCTTATTGATGAATGCCATTCTAGGTACGTTATAAGTATCAGCCTGTCTCCATACGTTTTCAGACTGAGGCTCTACTCCACCTTTTGCACAGAAGACTGCTACTGCACCATCAAGTACACGCAGAGAACGTTCTACTTCAACTGTGAAGTCAACGTGCCCTGGAGTATCAATGATATTGATACGATGCTCTAAAGCACCTTTTTTAGGCTTGCAATGATCCTGCAGTGTCCAATGACATGTTGTAGCTGCAGAAGTGATTGTGATACCTCTTTCCTGTTCCTGCTCCATCCAGTCCATAGTAGCAGTACCATCATGAGTATCACCGATTTTATAGTTTACACCAGTGTAATAAAGGATACGCTCTGTTGTTGTTGTTTTACCAGCATCAATATGAGCCATGATTCCGATATTTCTGGTTCTCTCTAATGGATATTCTCTTCCAGCCAAGATTTTTTCCTCCTATAAGTTTTAACATAGAAGCATATCTGGCAAGACGCCAGAACAGATTCTTGAAATTAGAATCTGTAATGTGCGAATGCTTTGTTTGCTTCTGCCATCTTGTGCATATCTTCTTTTTTCTTTACAGATGCTCCTGTATTGTTGGAAGCGTCAAGAAGTTCTTTTGCAAGACGTTCTTCCATTGTTCTTTCTCCTCTTTTACGTGAGAAAGTTGTGATCCAACGAAGCGCTAATGCCTGTCTTCTGTCTGGTCTAACGTCGATAGGCACCTGATATGTTGCTCCACCGATACGTCTAGCTTTTACTTCAAGAACTGGCATGATGTTGTTCATAGCTTCTTCGAATACTTCTAAAGCTGGTTTTCCAGCTTCTTCTTCGATACGGGCAAATGCTCCGTATACGATTTTCTGAGCAACTCCTTTTTTACCATCTAACATAATGTTGTTGATTAATTTTGTCACAACCTTATTGTTGTAAATAGGATCTGCTAATACGTCTCTTTTCGCAATATGTCCTTTACGTGGCACGGTTCTTCCCTCCTTAATAATCATTAATTCATCGGTACTCATACTTAGTTATTGCATGTTCGTGCAGGACTTTTATATCTCCTGTAACCTTTGTAGGAAACAATAAAGTTCCGGCACAACTATACAAGGTAGCGTTTAATTACGCTGCTTTGTACCAATTTAGTTTTGTTTTATTTTTTCTTAGGTCTTTTAGCTCCATATTTGGAACGAGCCTGCATTCTGTTAGCTACACCTGCTGTATCAAGTGTACCTCTAACGATATGGTAACGAGTACCTGGTAAGTCCTTAACACGACCACCACGAATCAGAACAACACTATGTTCCTGTAAGTTATGTCCTTCACCTGGGATATAACTTGTTACTTCGATTCCGTTAGAAAGACGAACTCTGGCGATCTTACGTAAAGCAGAGTTAGGCTTTTTAGGAGTTGCAGTTTTAACAGCTGTACATACACCTCTCTTCTGTGGTGAGCTTGTGTCTGTAGCTTTCTTCTTTAAAGAGTTAAATCCTTTCTGAAGTGCTGGTGCTGTAGATTTCTTTACAGATGTTTTTCTCCCTTTTCTAACTAATTGGTTAAAAGTTGGCATTGATTTCACCTCCATACATGTTTTCTACTGTGGTTACTTAAATTTACCTTGTGACTATACATGCACTTCTTGGTTTTGCTCCCCAAAAAGGCATGCTAGGCTATTATAAAATGCCTGCATGCCTTTGTCAAGACCTTTTCCCAAGATTTTTATTAATTTCTATATATTTTTATCTTTTTGGAAATCTCATTCTATGGATCTTATTCGAAATCTTTTCTTATCCCACTGTCTTCAGAAATGCTTTCTCGTCACATCTCTGATATCGACCCTGACAGCTTCTATTCTGATCTCTTTTCTTGATCTCAATGTTTCGATTTCTTTGTTATATGGCTTCTTTACGCCATTTTCTTAATATATAAAAATCAATCTCTTATTCTTGAGAAAATATTCAGTTAATAAGTTCCAAATTATTTTGTTAACGGGTTACACTTTGCTTTAGTTACCAGTTACAAATTTTTTAAATGCTCCACCGGTCAGCTGATCGAATGTTTGTTGATCTCTTATCTGAATCTTTCTTGTTTGGATTCCTCGTCTCTTGGAATCTTTCTTGTTTGGATTCTTTTTCTTTGATCATCTTCTGATCTTATCTTAAGATCTTGTTCATTCTCTCTATTCTTCGTATTATTTTTATGAGGTTGACTCCTTTACCGTTCTATCCGCTTCTAGGACTCTTATGTTCTCTCCCGAGATCATAATATCCTGTTGAGTCAGTCTCATGATTCCCAATCATCTTAATACTTCTGATCCATCAGCTGCCGGTTTTAAAAGCCTTTCCGTTAGCCTTATGGAGCAACTTGGGCGATTCTCCTTTCTTTTAAAACTTATCTTTCATTTGTTGATTTTATTATATCAATATCTGTTTACTTTGTCAATTAAATAGTTTTTTCAGATTTCTTAAGGATTTTACATACAATAAACAGATTATAGTTTGATAGACTGAAGTTGGTGGAATATTATAAAAATGGTTATCTGTCTGCGACGCGCTTTCGCTCTGGGTATCGATAAATGAAGATAAAATATTTTACGTATGCACCAAATACTGTAATTGTCCACACTATAGTCTTCTGGTATATGATAAAAAATAAATAAAAAACCACAAACGCAGCATTGGAATTTTGCCATATTTTGAATAAATTCGCAGCCCAATTAGACGATTGTCTGAGCTTCAGAGACTCTTGTCTTAGATAAACTTCAGAGCGAGTTATCGTAGGAAATTGGGCGGATAAGCGATTTGTTCAAAATATGAGCAAAAATTCCACCGCTGCGTTTGTGGTTTTTTATTTATTTTTTATCATATACTCAAAGCCTACAGTTGGCCAACTACAAATTCAAATTATTCTTCAATATCAAATTCTTCATCCTCGAAATCGATTTCATCTCCGATCGTGAAATCATTTTCATCTGTGCTGATCTTGACATCTCTGTAACGTCTCATACCTGTTCCAGCTGGGATCAATTTACCAAGGATTACGTTTTCTTTTAATCCTACTAATGGATCGACTTTTCCTTTGATTGCTGCATCTGTAAGAACTTTTGTTGTCTCCTGGAAGGAAGCTGCTGATAAGAAGGAATCTGTTGCCAGAGATGCTTTTGTGATACCAAGCATGATCTGATCTGCTATTGCAGTCTGAAGACCCTGTTCTTCCATCTCTTTGTTTCTCTTCTCAAGTTCTAATACATCAACCATTGCTCCTGGTAAGTATCCTGTGTCTCCACCGTCTTCGATACGTACTTTCTTAAGCATCTGACGTACGATAACCTCAACGTGCTTGTCGTTGATATCTACACCCTGTAAACGGTATACTCTCTGTACTTCGCGGATCATGTAATCCTGTACTGCACGGATTCCCTTGATTCTTAATAAATCGTGAGGGTTGATAGAACCTTCTGTAAGTTCATCTCCGGCTTCAAGGATCTGTCCTTCCTGTACTTTCAGACGAGATCCGTAAGGGATCAGATATGTCTTCACATCGCCAGTTTCTCTGTTTGTGATGATAACTTCACGTTTCTTCTTTGTATCTTTTAACTGCACTTCTCCACCAAATTCTGCGATGATCGCAAGTCCTTTTGGTTTACGTGCTTCAAATAACTCTTCGACACGAGGAAGACCCTGTGTGATATCATCACCGGCTACTCCACCGGCATGGAATGTTCTCATTGTAAGCTGTGTACCTGGCTCACCGATTGACTGTGCTGCGATGATTCCGACAGCTTCTCCAACCTGTACGGCCTGACCTGTTGCCATGTTAGATCCATAACACTTCGCACAAGCTCCAACTCCGGATTTACATGTTAACATCGTACGGATCTTAACAGATGTATATCCTGCATCACAAACGGCTTTCGCACGTTTTGGTGTGATCATGTGGTTTGCTTTTACAATGACTTCTCCAGTTTCTTTATTCACAAGCTCTTCTGCTGCGTATCTTCCTGTGATACGTTCTTCTAAGCTTTCGATAACTTCCTGTCCATCCATGAATGCTTCTACATACATTCCTGGAATTTCTTCTCCTGTACCTTCACAGCAGTCCTGTTCACGAATGATCAGATCCTGTGATACGTCTACCAAACGACGTGTTAAGTATCCTGAATCGGCTGTACGAAGGGCTGTATCAGACAGACCTTTACGAGCACCATGTGCTGAAATAAAGTATTCCAGTACGTCAAGACCTTCACGGAAGTTAGACTTGATTGGTAATTCAATTGTACGTCCTGATGTATCGGCCATCAGTCCACGCATACCTGCTAACTGTTTGATCTGCTGGTTAGAACCACGGGCTCCGGAATCGGCCATCATGAAGATGTTGTTTAATCGGTCTAATCCGCTGATCAGTTTATCTGTTAAAACGTCATCGGCATCGAACCATGTCTTAACAACAGCTTTATAACGCTCTTCTTCAGTCATCAGACCACGTTTATACTGTTCTGTGATAAATTCTACCTGTTTCTGTGCATCTCCTAAGATCTGAGGTTTCTCAGGTGGCACTGTCATATCAGAAATGGATACTGTTAAAGCTCCTCTTGTAGAGAATTTGTATCCGATTGCTTTAATATCATCTAAGACTTCTGCAGTCTTTGTTGCTCCATGAATATTGATACATCTGTCAAGGATCTGTTTTAACTGTTTCTTTCCTACATGGAAATCAATCTCATATGCTAAGGCATTTTCTGGTTTGCTTCTGTCTACAAATCCTAAATCCTGTAAGATGATCTCATTAAACAGAATACGTCCAAGTGTACAATCTACGATCTGGGAAATAGGATTTCCATCTTTGTCCACACCTGTACGTCTTACTTTGATCTTAGAATGAAGTGTAATTACCTTATTTTCATAAGCTAAGTATGCTTCGTTCTCAGATTTGAAGTATTTACCTTCACCTTTGTCTCCATCTTTCTCTAATGTCAGATAGTAGATACCAAGTACCATATCCTGAGAAGGAACAGCTACTGGACCACCATCAGATGGTTTTAACAGGTTGTTTGGTGATAACAGAAGGAATCTACACTCTGCCTGTGCTTCCACAGATAATGGAAGATGGACAGCCATCTGGTCACCGTCGAAGTCGGCATTATACGCTGTACATACCAATGGGTGCAGACGAATCGCTTTACCCTCTACCAGGATAGGCTCGAATGCCTGAATTCCCAGTCTATGCAGTGTCGGTGCACGGTTTAACATAACAGGATGTTCTTTAATGACGTCTTCTAAGACATCCCATACTTCTGGCTGAAGTTTTTCAACCATTTTCTTAGCTGATTTAATGTTGTGAGCTAATTTACGCTCTACTAATTCTTTCATAACGAATGGCTTGAATAATTCGATCGCCATTTCTTTTGGAAGACCACACTGATAAATCTTTAAGTCTGGTCCTACTACGATAACGGAACGTCCAGAATAGTCTACACGTTTTCCTAACAGGTTCTGACGGAAACGTCCCTGTTTACCTTTTAACATATCTGATAATGATTTTAATGCACGGTTTCCTGGTCCTGTGACTGGACGTCCACGTCTACCATTATCGATCAGGGCATCAACTGCTTCCTGTAACATTCTCTTTTCGTTTCTTACGATGATATCTGGAGCTCCAAGCTCTAATAATCTCTTCAGACGGTTATTTCTGTTAATGATACGTCTGTAAAGGTCATTTAAGTCAGATGTGGCAAAACGTCCACCATCTAACTGCACCATTGGACGGATATCTGGTGGAATAACTGGAACTGCATCCAGGATCATCCATTCTGGTTTGTTGTCTGAGTTTAAAAATGCCTCTACAACTTCCAGTCTCTTAACGATTCTGGCTCTCTTCTGACCTGTAGCAGTTTTGAATTCATCCTGTAAGGATTTTGCTTCTGCCTCAAGATCAATGGCCTGAAGCAGTTCTTTCACTGCTTCAGCACCCATTCCTACGCGGAATGTATCTCCGTATTTTTCATACGCTTCTCTATATTCTTTTTCTGTTAATACTTGTTTATATGCAAGATCTGTATCTCCAGCATCTAAAACGATATAGCATGCGAAATATAAAACCTTTTCCAGTGTTCTTGGTGAAATATCAAGAATCAGACCCATACGGCTAGGAATTCCTTTGAAATACCAGATATGGGATACTGGAGCCGCTAATTCGATATGTCCCATTCTCTCACGACGAACACTTGCTTTTGTTACTTCAACACCGCATCGGTCGCAGACAACACCTTTATAGCGAACTTTTTTGTACTTTCCGCAGTGACACTCCCAGTCCTTTGTAGGCCCGAAGATCTTCTCGCAGAAAAGCCCATCTTTTTCAGGTTTTAATGTTCGATAGTTGATCGTCTCAGGTTTCTTTACTTCTCCTCTAGACCACTCACGGATCTTTTCTGGGGAAGCCAACCCGATTTTAATTGCATCAAATGAAATTTTATTGCTTTGATATTCATTGCTTGATTCCATCATTTAAGGCTGCTCCTTCCTAAATTGCTCGCCAATCTACATGATTGTGTTATCTTCACCTTCTGATAAGTCTCCGTGTTTATATCCTAAAGCACCGAGTTCAGATTCGCTTTCTTCATAATTATTGAAGACTCCGTCTCCTTCGATCATTGGTGCAAGATCCTGATCAGCATCTCCACCATCAATATCTTCTCTTAACTCAACTTCCTGTGCATTTTCATCAAGGATCTTAACATCTAGTGCAAGTGACTGGAATTCTTTTAATAATACTTTGAAAGATTCCGGAACACCTGGTTCAGGGATGTTATCACCTTTGATGATCGCTTCATAAGCTTTCACACGTCCAACAACGTCATCAGATTTGAATGTCAGGATTTCCTGAAGTGTATATGCTGCACCATAAGCTTCCAGTGCCCATACCTCCATCTCTCCAAAACGCTGTCCACCGAACTGAGCTTTACCACCCAGTGGCTGCTGAGTTACTAATGAGTAAGGACCAGTAGAACGTGCATGGATCTTATCGTCTACCAGATGATGCAGTTTTAGGTAATGCATGAATCCGATTGTTACAGGACTGTCAAATTCTTCTCCTGTACGACCGTCTCTTAATCTTACTTTACCAGTTGTATCGATTGGTACGCCTTTCCATTCTTTTCTGTGGTCTCTGTTTTCGTATAAATAATCCATTACATCATCGTTAACTTTATCACGCCATTTTGCGTCAAATTCTTCCCATGATGTATTGGCATAGTCATTTGCCATTCTTAATGTATCTGCGATATCGTTCTCGTCTGCACCATTGAATACTGGTGTAGCAACATTAAATCCAAGAACTTTTGCTGCTAAGGACAGATGGATCTCTAACACCTGTCCGATATTCATACGTGAAGGCACACCTAATGGGTTCAGTACGATATCTAATGGACGTCCATTTGGTAAGTATGGCATATCTTCCACTGGCAGAATACGGGAAATTACACCCTTGTTACCATGTCGACCAGCCATCTTATCTCCTACAGAAATCTTTCTCTTCTGAGCAATGTATACACGAACGCTCTTGTTTACTCCAGGAGGAAGTTCGTCTCCATTCTCTCTTGTGAAGATCTTCGTATCCATAACAACTCCGTAAGCACCATGTGGCACTCTTAAAGATGTATCACGGACTTCTCTTGCTTTCTCACCGAAGATCGCACGTAACAGTCTCTCTTCAGCTGTTAATTCTGTTTCTCCCTTAGGAGTAACTTTTCCTACCAGGATGTCACCGGCACGTACTTCTGCACCGATACGGATGATACCATTATCATCTAAGTCTTTTAAGACATCTTCACTTAATCCTGCAAGATCTCTTGTGATCTCTTCCTGACCAAGCTTAGTATCTCTGGCTTCTGCTTCATATTCTTCGATATGAACAGATGTGTAAACGTCATCCTGTACCAGACGCTCACTTAACAGTACCGCATCCTCGTAGTTATATCCTTCCCATGTCATGAAACCGATCAATGGGTTCTTACCAAGAGCCATCTCTCCGTTGCTTGTTGAAGCACCGTCTGCTAAGATGTCTCCCTTTTCTACTCTGTCTCCTACAAATACGATCGGACGCTGATTCATACAGTTACCCTGGTTGCTTCGTGCAAACTTGATAACATTGTACTCATCTCTCTGACCGTCATCATTACGAACTACGATCTTTGTACTTGTAGATCTTTCTACGACTCCGCCATTTCTTGCTGTGATGCAGACTCCAGAGTCATATGCAGCCTTGGATTCCATACCTGTTCCAACAACAGGAGCTTCTGTAGAAAGAAGTGGTACTGCCTGACGCTGCATGTTGGATCCCATCAGCGCACGGTTGGCATCATCGTTCTCCAGGAAAGGAATCATGGATGTAGCTACTGAGAATACCATCTTTGGAGATACGTCCATTAAGTCAAGGTTTACTTTATCAAATTCTGATGTATCCTCACGGAAACGTCCGGATACATGAGTATTTACGAAATGTCCATCTTCATCAACAGGTTCGTTCGCCTGTGCTACTACATAATTATCTTCTTCATCAGCTGTTAAATAAACAACTTTGTCTGTAACAACTGGATTCTCAGGATCTGATTTATCCAGTACACGATATGGAGCTTCGATAAATCCATACTCGTTAATTCTCGCATAAGTAGCAAGAGAGTTGATCAGACCGATGTTAGGTCCTTCAGGTGTCTCGATCGGACACATTCTTCCATAATGTGTGTAATGTACGTCACGGACTTCGAATCCGGCACGATCACGAGACAGACCACCTGGTCCTAATGCAGATAAACGTCTCTTATGTGTTAACTCAGACAGTGGGTTGTTGTGGTCCATGAACTGAGATAACTGAGAACTTCCAAAGAACTCTTTCACTGCTGCTGTTACTGGTTTGATATTGATCAATGACTGTGGTGAGATAGATTCAATATCCTGAGTTGTCATTCTTTCACGAACAACTCTTTCCAATCTTGAAAGACCGATACGATACTGGTTCTGAAGCAGTTCACCTACAGCACGGATACGACGGTTTCCTAAGTGGTCAATATCATCATCATGTCCAATTCCATACTCTAAATGGATATTATAGTTGATGGATGCTAAGATATCTTCTTTTGTAATATGTTTTGGAATCAATTCATGAATATTCTTCTTCAGAGCTTCTTTTAATTCTTCTCCTTCATATCCTTCTTCTAAGATTTTCTCTAATACAGGATAGAAAACATCTTCATGAACACCGATCTCTTCTGGATTGAAATCTACATATTCAGCAAGATTTACTTCCATGTTGGAAAGTACTTTTGTAGCACCTTCTTCTGTCTGGATCATAACACTTGCTACGGCTGCGTTCTGAATCTTATCTGCAAGTTTCATGTCCACATTCGTTCCAGCTTCTGCTAATACTTCTCCAGTTGTTGGATCTAAAACATCTTCTGCTAAGATAAATCCACTGATACGATTTCTTAATGCTAATTTTTTATTGAATTTGTAACGTCCAACTTTCGCAAGATCATATCTTCTTGGATCGAAGAACATGCTGTTGATCAAGCTTTCCGCACTATCTACAGATAATGGTTCTCCCGGACGGATCTTCTTATATAATTCTAACAGACCATCTTCATAGTTATCAGATGGGTCTTTTTCAATACTTGCAAGGATCTTTGGTTCTTCACCAAATAATTCTTTGATCTCTGCGTTTGTTCCGATACCTAATGCACGGATCAAAACTGTGATAGGCACTTTTCTTGTACGGTCTACACGTACATTGAATACATCATTGGAATCTGTTTCATATTCAAGCCAAGCACCACGGTTTGGAATAACTGTGGAAGAGTATAACTCTTTACCAATCTTGTCATGAGCAATTCCATAATAAATTCCAGGGGAACGCACTAACTGACTGACGATAACACGTTCAGCTCCGTTGATGATAAATGTTCCTGTTGCTGTCATTAAAGGAAGATCGCCCATAAAAATCTCATGCTGCTTGATTTCATCAGTCTCTTTATTATGAAGTCTTACTTTCACTTTTAAAGGTGCAGCGTATGTTGCATCTCTTTCTTTACATTCTTCAATTGAATATTTGACGTCATCTTTACATAATTGATAGTCAACAAATTCCAAGCTTAACTGATCGCTGTAATCTTCGATTGGGGAGATATCTTCAAATACCTCTGCTAATCCTTCTCTTAAAAACCAATCATAGGAATCCTTTTGAATTTCGATCAGATTTGGTACTTCAAGGACGTCATCCTGTCTGGCATAGCTGATTCGCATCCCTGTACCTGATTTTATTGGCTGTATTCTGTTCTTTTCCATGGACGTTTTTCACCTCTTGATCTAAACCTGGTTTATATACTACATCAACTGTAAGAAACCCTCTATCTTACTATATCTTTCTTACAATCTTATTCTTAATTTTACATAGAGTGTGGGCAGACAAACCCACATTAAGACATTTTCTTATATTACCACATAGAATTTATCATGTCAATAACTATTTTTAAATACATGAAAAAAGCACCTGAAAATGTTTCTCATCTGCCTTTTTCAAGTGCTTTTTATTGAATTACGTTTTCTACATTTCTTTGATATACTTCGCGATCTCATCAATACAGTCTTGTGTCTGTGGAAGGCTTCCAAGACGATCGAAGAACCCATGGTCTAGTCCTTCATAATAAATGACATCAACATCTTTTCCTTGTTCTTCTAACTTTTTCACAAATTCTTCATTACAGATCTTAAAATAATCGAATTCTGCTTCGATCATCAGAACCTTTGGCAAACAATCAAGATGTTCACTGAATAATGGGGAAATTTCTCCATCTAAAGTTGATTCTCCATTTTGTAAATACAGATCATTCATAGAATCATTTAACTCTTTAAAACGAAACAGACGGTTCATGATATAATCCTTTTGTTCTTCTTCCATCTGGTATAGTGAGTAATCCCAATGGTATGGTGTATCTTCTGCTACACTCATATCCATAACTCCGTACACAGATACAACCAGTTTCATCCTTTGTTTTTTATCTTTCAGACAAACATTAACTGCCAAATGGCCTCCTGCACTTTCTCCCATGATCGCCATCTTATCCGTATCAATATTGAATCTATCTGCATTTTCTTCTAACCAATCGATCGTTCCAAGCACGTCTTCTTCCGCTCCTGGATATGGAGTTTCAGGTGCCAGACGATATTCCGGTGAGACAACAACCGCACCAGATTGTTGTGCAAGATAGCGGCATTGATTTCCTTTTGTCTTTACATCACCACCGATAAATCCTCCTCCATGAACAAATAACACAAGATTCCTTTTTTCTTTTGAATCTTTTTGATCTTTTCTTTCGTAAATGGTGATCTCGATCATATGATCTTTCAATGGTATGATCTTTGTCGTTTCTATGATTTCTTCTGTTGTGATATCCTCACCTTCACGTTTCATGTCTATTCGAATCTGTCCAAGATCGATATCTTCCAGCAAAATATCATTTTCCTTATAAAATTCACCAACTCTTGGTGCTCCTTTTGCTTTTTCTCTCTGCAAAACTTTCTTTTCAAATGCATGTTGTTTCGTTTCTTCCAGTTTTTTCTTTATTACCTTCTTCATAATTATGCCTTTCTTCAAAAAATCCCAAAGAATGAAATTCTCTGGGATTTTATCTTTATAGTTATTTTGTTTCTTCTATCAGGTAATTCGCAACTTTCTCGTCTGTGATCAGTACATTCACATAACCACCTCGAAGTACTCCGAGAATTGCCTCTTTCTTGTCAAGACCATAAGCAACTCCGACACGGATTGGTATTTTCTTAAATTCTTCAAGATCAAGACTTAGCAAATGTTCTTCAAATTCATCTTTCACCAGCTTTCCATCTTTATCTACCACATGGGAAAGAATTTCTCCTGTACCACCTTTTTTCTGTAATCTCTCAAATTCTTCCATCGGAATAAATTCTGCATTTGTCAAAGCTGAGTTATGATCTAATGTTCCTATACCAGCTACTGCAATATCAGCACTCTTTGCAAGATCAAACACTTCTTTGATACTTTTCTCTTCCATGAAAACTTTTTTAGCTTCTGGAGATGTCACATATTGTGGTGCAAGCATCTGATAACTATTTCCATTAATGATCTTCGCTACTGCTTCGATCAGATAATTTGAATAAGCCATTCGATATCCCTTATCCATTGAAACCGATATATTCGTTGCTGCCATCAATGGTACAACATTCACATCATCCGTTTTTAAAAATTTAAGTCTCACATCTTTTCCGAGAAATTCTACCATATTCTGTAGTGTAACTCCTCTTGTAAGAGCGATTGTCATATGGTTTTTTAAAGTTCTCAGCAGATAGTCTGATGCAAAAAATGCGATCTCTTCTTTTAAATCATTCTCATTAAGTGAACTTGCGATCACAGCTTCCTTCAGACCAAATCGTTCTTCCAATCGTCCTTCAAGATTAATTGCTGAATCTTCTGGATAATTAATCTTAATCTGCACATATCCATGTTTCTTAGCCTGCGCCAGTGCTCTTGATATCGTTGTTCTTGATACATTTAATTTTTTACCGATTTCTTGTTGCGACAATCCTTGTTTATAATGCATTTCAACTACTTTGATAATAAAACGTTCTTCCCTCAACTTCCCTGCCCTTTCTATCATTACTCGTCATTGTATATCTTTAACCATAGTATATATAACATTAGCAAGGGACGTCAATCAAAAGCTTTGCAGCCTTTTAAATAATCACTCCAATGCATCCCAGAACCAGAGAAATAATTGTAACTCCTAATGTTGCTGCAAAATAATTACGTTTTACTTTTGCTAAATATCCCCAGATACAAAGCACTACGATCAATGGAAGAATTCCTGGTGCGATAGAATTAAGGATAGACTGTAAAGTTGTTGTATATGTACTTGTTGCAAATTTGATTGGTGTTGATACTGTTACATATGTTGCTGCAAGTCCACCCATCATGAATAATCCAAGAATACTTGCACCTGTGATGATCATATTGATCAATCCAGATTTCAGCATATTTTCTGCAAATGAATATCCAAATGTATAACATTTTGATGTTAAGAAATATCCAATTCCAAAACAGATCACTGTTAATAATACGATTGGTCCAATACCACCTAATGGATTTCCCTGTTTAGCAAGTGGTAAGAATAGTCCAATAAACAGATACATTAATGTTGACCATGAGATCGTATCTCCAATACCTGCTAAAGGTCCCATCAAACCTGTTTTTAAATTGACGATCATTTCACCTGGAATCGCATCATAATTTCTTGATTTCTTTTCTTCCATAGCAAGTGTCAGTCCTAAACATGGTCCTCCACCCCAATGAGCTTCTGTGTTAAAGAATGTCATATTACGTTTTAATGCTTCAATATAATGTGGTTTATCTTCTTTATTTGGATAGAATTTCTTTAATGCTGGTACTAATGCTGCACAAAATCCTGGTGCTTGCATTCTTTCAAAACTATGACAGATCTCTGCTGTAAACCAGTAGACCAAATATGATTTTAAGATATCTTTCTTAGACAGGATTCTTTCTTCCTGTTCAAATTCTTCTTCATCCTCGTCTTCGTCTTCATCTTCATCTTCATCATATCTAGCATTGCTTGTGTATTCATTCTTTGTAAATGTTACATAAAGGAATGTGATAAATGCTCCCATCATTAACAGTGGAATCGTTCCAATCTTTGTATACTGGATCAGGAAAAATCCTGCGAAGAAAAATGGAATAAATTTTGGTTTTGAGATCAGGTTAGCAATGATTGCAAAACCTACCGCTGGCAAGCATGCTCCCATAGCTGTCAGACCGTTTGTTACAAATTTAGGGATATCATCTAAAACGCCCTGTAGTGCACCACTTCCGAAGTATAATGCAACTGTGAGCAGTGAAGCAAAGCATATCAATCTCATAAGTCCCACACCAACGATAGACCATCCGATCATTCCTTTTGCATCACCTTTTTCTGCATAAACATCTGCTTTTTGTGCAAAGAACCCTGCCGCCAGATAAAGCAAGTTCGAAATCTGAACTCCTAAAAGCCCTACTGGAACTGCAAGTGCAACTGCGGCATTCGTGTTAAGTCCTGATGCCATTGCAACTGGTATTGCAACGTAAGCCGCAAGACATGGGTCTGTAGGCTGGTTTCCACCAGCAGCGATAACGCCTAAATAAATCAGCTGTAATGATGCCCCGATCATCATTGCATGTGGCATATCACCAAGAACCGCTCCAACGATCACTGCATTAAAAATGACCGTATTATACATAAATGCTCCCGCTGTATATGGAATACAGCATTTTGCAATACCACAGAACAGTCCAAGCAATATTGCCTGTGTTAAACTAATTGTCATGTTTTCATCCTCCTTAGCTTTTCATATATTTATTGAACATTTGGAAATGTCTTTTTGACTATATCCAGAGATTCCTTTTTATCTGTAGGCTGTGTCTGGAAATATAATTTCACACCATCTTTCTCAAGATCAAATAATGTCTGTGCCTCTTCTTCTGTAAATCCTGTAGATTTATAGATCTGTTTACGATCTCCGATAATAGACATATTACCTAATGTGATCTCATCAAATTTCACACCTTTGTCTGCTAATTCTTTGATCTGTTTTACATCTTTAAACAGTACGAACACATTTAAGTTTCCAAATTGATTCTTCTCCCAGATCTCAACAGCCTTATCAACTGAGAAAATACTTACTTTGATCTCTGGTGGTGCTGCGAATTTTAATACATTTTTCTGCATCTTGTCTTTCGCCACGTTATTGTCAATTACGACAATCTTCTGTGCCTTAAACACTTTTACCCACTGTGTTACTACCTGCCCGTGGATCAGTCTGTCATCCACTCTTACTGCTAAACTCTTTGCCATATGCTTTTTCTCCTTTCACTCTTCAACATTTCAAAAAGTTTCTTTATTCGTCATCTTCATCGTCATCGTCACTTAGGAAACCTTCGGTATCAACTCTGAAAATCCCATTCTTACCATTCTCTACTGTATCTAAACTAAAGTCTTTTCCTGACATTCCCTCTCTTGCAAGTACTGCATTCACTAACATTGGAAGGTTCATTCCTCCGACAACTTCCAGTGGTTTCTCTGTCTCCTGAATATGGCGCATTACCTGATTACAAGGAGTTCCGCCGAACAGATCGACCAAGATCATGCTTCCTTCTGGAAATTCATTGATCGTTTCTACAAATGCCTCTCTATATTTGTCAATATCATCTCCTGGTTCTAAGGAATATGCTGCAATGTTCTCACTCTCACCAAACAGCATCTTCGCTGTATCAACTAATGAAACTGCAAATGGCCCATGGCTTAATAAAATTATTCCTGGCAGATCTTTATTTACTTTCTCTGGCTTATAACATTTCACGTTTTTTCTCCTTTAATGCATGGTTGTGAACATTATTTCACTATAATGTTCTTTCGTTCTTTCTAGCATTATTATATATCTGTTTTGTTCTTATGTCAATACAAAATGAACATTTTTTCATTATATTGTTCATTTTCACTTTTTGTCACTATTATATACTGACAAAAGGAAAAAGAGGCTTTGGCAGAAACCACCACGATCGACTCTACATTCGTAAATCTTTTTACGAGAAAGTTTTTATAAAAAAATAGACAGCGCTCTTTTTCATAAGAACGCTGTCTATTTTTTATTTACTTATTTCCCATAATATATTCTATAAGTTTATCTGAAAATTCCTTCACCACTGTATCTGCCTGATGGAGATCTTGTTTGATCGCTCCTTCTGGTGCATATCCAATGCATTTCATTTTGGCAGATTTGGCTGCCTTTACTCCTGCTTCGGAATCTTCGACCACGATACAATTTTCCGCCTTCTGTCCAATTGCCTCAGCCGCCTTTTGAAAGATTTCTGGATCCGGCTTTCCGTTTTCACATTCGGAACCGCTTATAAATGCTTCAAAGCAGTCTGTAATTCCAAACGTATCCATATTTGTCATGATATCTTCTTTCAATGAAGACGATGCAACTGCCAGATGAAATCCTTTTTCCTTTAATATACGGATCAGATCAACAACCCCCGGCATCGGCTTTAGTCCTTCCTGATTGATCAACTCTTTTCTGGTTTTAACCCACTGATCTATATAATATGAAACTTCTTTATCAAGACTTTCAAATTCTTTCTTCATCTCTGTCCACATATATTCATGTGTCGTACCCAAAAACTTATCATGATAATGCCAGTCAACTCCAATACCTGCTTGTTTTAAGATGAGATGCTTTGCTTTGACATTAAAATATTCTGAATCAGCGATCACACCGTCCATATCAAAAATCACTGCTGTAATCATACTTTCCTCCTAATAAAACAGAAACGCACAAAATGTTAAGTAGTCATCTGTGCGTTTCTATATCTTCTGTATTAAACTGTAATAAATCCTAATCCTTCAAGTACTGAGAATACTAAGATCGCAACAATGCAGATTGGTGCAATATACTTAACCATAATAAGGAATAGTGATTTTCTCTTAAATTTCCCAGAGCTTTCAACTTCATCAACAATTACTTTTGGCTTGATGATATAACCGACAAATAAACATGTTAAGAATGCTGCGATCGGCATTAATACACTGTTACTGATGAAATCAAAGAAATCAAGGAAGTCAAATCCTAAAATCGTAATATTGCTCCATGCTCCAAATCCTAAAGATGATGGAACTGCTAGTAACAGAGCAATGATAAACATTGTAATACATGCAGTTCCTCGTTTCATATGGAACTTATCCATCAGAACTGCTACGAGTGTCTCAAGCAGCGAAATGGAAGAGGTAAGTGCTGCAAGTAACACTAAAATAAAGAATACTGCTGCAATAACACTTGAAAAAGCCATACTGTCAAATACTTTTGGAAGCATCACAAACATCAAAGATGGGCCTTTTGCAAGCATGGATGAATCTCCGTTTGAGAATACAAACACAGCTGGTACGATCATAAGTCCTGCAAGGAAAGCAACCCCTGTATCAAAAATCTCAACCTGTGTGACTGATTTCTCAAGGTCAGCTTTCTTTGGCATATATGATCCGAATGTGATCATAATACCCATAGCAAGGGACATCGAATAAAATAACTGTCCAAGTGCAGCTAAGATCGTTGTCGGACCAAATCCTTTTAAACTTGGTTTTAAATAATATGCAACTCCAGCCATCGCCCCTGGTCTTGTGATACAGAATAAAGAAACTCCGATCAACAAGACGATCAAAACTGGCATCATGATCGTGCTGACACGTTCTACTCCGCCTTTGACTCCTCCTGCAACAACCACTGTTGTAGCGATCAGGAAAACAAGAACACAGATCATAGGTTCTGCTGATTTGCTGATAAACCCTGTAAAGAATGTATCAGAGGCGGCATTATGAATCCCTCCCTGAAGCGATACCAGTGCATATTTTGTAACCCATCCACCGATAACACAGTAGTACGGGAAGATAATAAACGGAATGATCGTTGTAAGATATCCGATAAATGTATGCTTCTTGCTAAAGTGTCCAAATGCACGGATCGCACTGGTTCCTGCCTTTCTTCCAAGGGCAACTTCTGTGATCATCAGTGAAAATCCAAATGTTAATGTAAGGATCAGATAAGTTAATAAAAATGTTCCTCCGCCATACTTGGCTGCAAGATATGGAAATCTCCAGATGTTTCCAAGACCTACGGCAGACCCAGCCGTTGCAAGAACGAACCCTAAACGGCTCGAGAATCCACTTCTTTCATTACTCATAATATTAAGTACCTTCTTTCATATATATTCAGATACGTAAGGATATGTATCTGGCTCTGCCGGAGATCTTAGATATGAATCCTGCATGGCAGGATTCCCAGCCTGGATGCTGAATTCTATTTAGATGACGTCCACATCTTCTCCGGCAAGGACGGCATTCATATTACGTACAGAACACATCTTTCCACACATTGTACATGTATCTTCTCTCTCTGGTGTTGATTCTGCACGGTATCTTCTTGCCTTTTCAGGATCAAGAGCAAGTTCGAACTGTTTCTCCCAGTCAAGTTTCTGTCTCGCAGCTGCCATCTGGTTATCCCAATCCATAGCGCCTTTTACACCTTTGGCAATATCTGCTGCATGTGCTGCGATCTTGGAAGCCATGATTCCTTCTTTCACATCATCGACATTTGGAAGACGCAGATGTTCTGCTGGTGTTACATAACATAAGAAGCTTGCTCCAGAAGCTGCAGCGATTGCTCCACCAATTGCAGATGTGATATGGTCATATCCAGGTGCAATATCTGTTACCAGAGGTCCAAGAACATAAAATGGTGCTCCATGACAGATCGTCTGCTGGATCTTCATATTCGCCTGAATCTGATCCATTGGCATATGTCCAGGTCCTTCGATCATAACCTGTACATCCTTCTTCCATGCACGTGCTGTTAATTCTCCTAATGTTACTAATTCTTCGATCTGTGAAATATCACTTGCATCAGCAAGGCATCCTGGACGACATGCATCGCCAAGGCTTAGCGTTACATCATATTCGTTACAGATATCAAGGATTTCATCATAGTATTCGAAGAATGGATTCTCATTGCCTGTTGCTTCCATCCATGCAAAGATCAGAGAACCACCACGAGACACAATGTTCATCTTACGTTTCATTGCCTTAAAACGTTCCGCTGTGTTTCGGTTGATCCCACAATGGATCGTCATAAAATCTACACCATCTTCTGCATGCATCTTAAAAACATCGATCCATTCACGAGATGTGATATTCTTTAACGCTTTATTGTAATAAACAATCGCATCGTAAATAGGTACGGTACCAAGGATTGCTGGGCATTCATCGACAAGTTTCTTACGAAATACATGAGTATGTCCAAAAGAAGAAAGATCCATGATAGCTTCTGCACCCATCTCTACGGCTTTATTAACTTTCTCCATCTCAACATCTAAGTTTAGACAGTCTCTGGATGTTCCAAGGTTTACATTGATCTTTGTCTTCAAAGAATTCCCGATTCCAAATGGCTTTAAACACTTGTGGTTCTTGTTTGCAGGGATGACAATAGTTCCAGCCGCAACTTCTGCCATAAGGTCTTTCACGTCAATTCCTTCATAGGCAGCAACTGCTTCCATCTCTTTCGTTACAATTCCCTGTCTTGCTGCGTTCATCTGTGTTGTGTACTTCATGATTGAAAACCTCCAAAATATAAGATTTTGGGAGACTCTTATTCGGTTTTGTTTATTTTATCATCATTCTGTCTTGTTGAGATAAAAAAAGACAAACTTTAAAAAGCCTGTGATGCTGCTTTACAGTTCGTCTTGTATTCATAGCATCCAAATCCCTACGACGGCATTATCCGTATCAGGTCCATGGTCGAAACTCTCGTTTCCTCTCAGCTAAGGTATCACCTTTTAAGCTCCCATTTCAGTTACACCAATATTGTACCATCCTAAAAGGCAGATAGCAAGAATTTTGTATCCTTGTTATCTGCCTTTTGTACTTCTTTATCTTTATATTTTTCTTTTATTTTACTGGTCTGGCGATCGCTGCAACTTTGCGGTACCATGGATAGCTGTAAGACACACTGCTTCCATCTGCATGTACGATCGTGTCATTTCCAACATACATAGCGATATGGTCGATATTTTTATATCTTCCATTCTTTCCACTTCGTTTACGGTAAAAGATTAGATCTCCCGGAAGTAATCTGTCTGATTTTCCGTTATATGTAGAAAGTTTTAATAATTTCTTCTTTTTTCCACACCATTTAGCAATATCTGCAGCTGTTGGTGCATAGCTCTTACTTCCAAAATTCACACCATATGGTTTATAAGATTTCCACACAAAAGAACTGCAGTCCACATAACCTTTCCGCATTCGTTTTGCCTGACTGTATCTTGGTTTTGTCTTACAGATCGCTTGAGCTTTACTGACTCCTTTGTATACTTTGGATTTTAAGATATAAATATTAAAAGATACACTCGCATTATCAGCACTGATCGTTAAGGTTGTCCTTCCGTATTTTTTTCCTTTTGTTAATCCATTTGATGATACAGATGCATATTTTGTATTTCCAACTTTATATGTAACTGGTGTATATCCGCTGGCTCCTGATACTTTGTAAGATACTTTTTGTCCTTTTTTCAGAATACAACTGGCTCTATATTGTGGATCTGTGCACTTTACAGTTGCTTCCAGACAAATTCCATCTACATATACGTATATCTTTCTGGTTTGTTTTGCATATCCGTAAAATGTCCCATCATCCGATACATAAAAATTATGGTTATTATCTGCTCGATAGATAATGCGTTCTTGTCCGTTCGCCGAGTTACCTTCTAATTCAACTTTCCCTTCGTTATAAAGAACCGTTGCAAGTTTGTTATTCTTTAATCTCGGATTGGAAATCTGGATATGCATTTCTTTTGTTTCAATACTTTGATATTCTGTTCCTTCATCTGTTATGATATTTAATCGGACTGTTGCATCTCCTATGGATCTTCCTGTAATCCTTGCAGTCTTCTGATCTGCTGATACCTCCATCGCAATATGATCATTTCCATTGACGATCTGCCAGTTATATTTCAGATTATCTCCATAATCATAAGAATCGTTATATTTTAATGAAATATTTCCGCCAACAGCAACACCTGCATTGATGCCAGAATCATAGAAATCAATATCATATGTTGCTGCTTCTTCCGGTGAATCGTATCCGCCCCATAAATTATATCCTGCTTTGTTTATCTTATTCGTTATCTTTCCCATGCCAGTCTTACTTGCTGCTGATACGGGCATGATCTGAATCGATAACATTCCTATAACAGCTGAAAGCGTACATACGCACAGCTTTTTCATCACTTTTTTCACTTTATTTCTCCCCATTTATCTTGTTTCTCTTAATGTATATTCGACTATTTATAAAATTTAATTCATTACATTGACTGGTTTTCCTTCCATCCAACATTTCACATTATCAAAATCAATGATCGCACGTTTTACCAATGCTTCTTTTGTTGCAAATGCAACGTGTGGTGTCGCGATCAGATTCTTTGCATGTAAGAGTGGATGATCTTTTGATACCGGCGGTTCATTCTCAAAGACATCAACGGCTGCTCCTGCAATCTTACCGTTATTGAGTGCTTCAGCTAATGCTTCACTATCAACAACCGGACCTCTTGCCGTGTTGATCAAAACTGCATCTGGTTTCATCAATGCGATTTCATCTTTACCGATCAAACCTTTTGTTGATTCATTTAAAGGTACATGCAATGAAATGATATCACAATTATATAAAAGTTCTTCTAACCCTACAAATTGAATTCCTGGAAGATCTTTTACTGTCCTTGAATATGCGTAAACTTCACATCCAAATGCCTGGGCGATCTTCGCAACTCTGGTTCCGATCGCTCCGGTTCCGATCACACCGAATTTCTTTCCTTCCAGTTCAAATCCAACCAGACCATCCTTGGTTCCTTCTTCTCGGACTACCTGATCGCAGGAAATGATATTTCGATACAGTGAGATCAAAAGTCCAAAGACAAGATCTGAAACCGCAGCATTTGAATAGCCTGCACAGTTGCATACTGTAATCCCCTGTTCTTTGCATGCATCCATAGCAATATGATCGATCCCTGTAAATGCTACCGCCAGCATCTTAAGGTTTTTGCAGCCTTTGATCACTTCAGCATTCAATGGCAGGTTTGCAACCATAATAATGTCCGCATCCTTTCCACGTTCGATCAGACTTTCTGTGTCAGTTACTTTGGTCTGGTAAGATACGATCTCGACAGAATCTGGCAATGCCTTATGTGCGATTTCCATTAATTTCTCTTCTTCCACACCTAGTGGTTCAATAATTACTAATTTCATAATTGACGAATACTCCTTTCGTATGATTTTACTCTCCTATTCTATCATCAAATATACGATTATAAAAGCTTAGAAATATTTTATTTCATAGAGGATTCCATCGAAGTTTCTTATGATCCATATAAAGTAAAAAAACTGCCACACTAGTTTCCACCAATGTGACAGTTTCATATACTTTATAGAAAATCTACTGGAGTAAATCTCTTAATTATTTAAGAGTTACTTTAGCTCCCTGTTCTTCTAATTTAGCTTTGATGTCTTCAGCTTCTGCTTTAGATGCACCTTCTTTAATTACTTTAGGAGCTCCATCAACTAATTCTTTAGCTTCTTTTAATCCTAATCCTGTTACTTCACGAACAGCTTTGATGACTTTAACTTTAGCTCCACCAACTTCTGTTAATTCTACGTCGAATTCGTCTTTTTCTTCTGCTCCACCTTCAGCTCCAGCTGCTGCTACTACAACACCTGCTGCTGCAGATACTCCAAATTCTTCTTCACAAGCTTTTACTAAATCGTTTAATTCTAATACTGATAAACCTTTGATAACTTCAATAATTTCCTGAGTTGTCATTATAATTTCCTCCTAATATTTTAAATTTACTGATAACTGATCTTACTCAGCTGCAGCCCCTTCTCCGTCTTTTTCAGCGATCTGCTTAATAACACGAGCAAAGTTTGTAATTGGGGACTGAATGCTTCCAAGGAATTTCGCAAGTAATTCGTCTCTTGATGGGATGCTTGCGATAACCTGGATACCATCTTTGTCATAGAATGTTCCTTCTACAACACCAGATTTCATTTCTAATACTTCGATGTTCTTAGCGTGTTTTGCAAGGATTCTTGCAGGAGCTGTAGCATCTGTTTTAGAAACAGCGATTGCTGTAGGTCCTGTTAAATCATCAGCTAATGCTTCAAATTCTGTTCCCTGGATTGCAAAACGAATCATTGTATTCTTACATACTTTGTATTCTACACCAGCTTCTCTTAATTCTTTACGCATTGCTGTATCCTGTTCTACAGTGATTCCGCGGTAAGAAACTAATACTGCTGACTGAGCATCTGTAAGTAATTCTTTAATTTCGTTTACTACTGGTTGTTTTAACTCAACTTTTGCCATTGAAATGGTGCACCTCCTTGATTTATTTTGTGTACCACCGCACATATAAAAAGAAAACTCTATATCCGCACAGACATAGAGTGTTAATTAGCATATTCACTAATACTCTCCTCGGCAGGTTGTTCTACGTTGCGCCTTGCGGCACCTGCTGTCTTCGGCAGTAATACTTTACATATAATACACGACATTTATATATATGTCAAATGTTTTTTTACTTTTTTTGAAATGTTTTTATTTTTATGCAATTCCCATATGGCAACATAGGATTTTGCATAAATCTGGGGTCAGACTACATGAGACTGACCCCGCTTAAAGTTAAATATTAAGCAAATTTTGTTGTATCAATTTTCACTCCAGGTCCCATTGTAGAAGTAATTGTTACGTTTCTAAAATACTGACCTTTTGCTGCTGCAGGTTTTGCTTTTACGATTGCATCGATTAACGTCTGGAAGTTGTCCGCTAACTGTTCTTCTGTGAAAGAAGCTTTTCCAACTGGTACATGAATGATGTTGGCTTTATCTAATCTATATTCGATCTTACCTGCTTTGATTTCTTTAATGGCATTCGCAACGTCCATTGTTACAGTTCCGGCTTTAGGGTTAGGCATTAAACCTTTAGGTCCTAAGTCACGTCCTAAACGACCTACTACACCCATCATGTCTGGAGTAGCTACTACTACGTCGAAGTCATACCAGTTTTCTTTCTGGATCTTAGGAATTAATTCTTCTGCTCCTACGAATTCTGCTCCTGCTGCTTTCGCTTCTTCAGCTTTTGCATCTTTAGCGAATACAAGAACTTTAACTTCTTTACCAGTTCCGTGTGGAAGTACAACTGCTCCACGGATCTGCTGGTCTGCCTGACGTCCATCTACACCAAGACGGATATGTGCTTCGATTGTTTCGTCAAATTTAGCGTTTGCTAATTTTTTTACTAAAGCAACTGCTTCCTGTGGATCATAATTGTTTGTTCTGTCCACTAATTTTGTAAGCTCTGCGTATCTCTTACCTTTTTTCATTCTAAAATACCTCCTGTGGTAATATCGGGAGTTCACCCTCCCACTTTCGTTTCAAATTTGTGACTACTCTTCTACTGTGATTCCCATACTTCTTGCAGTACCGGCGATCATGCTCATTGCTGCTTCGATAGAAGCTGCGTTTAAGTCTTTCATCTTTGTTTCAGCGATCTGCTGAAGATCTGCTTTAGAAATAGTAGCTACTTTAGTTCTGTTAGGTTCTCCTGATCCAGACTGGATTTTGCAAGCTTTCTTTAATAAAACTGCTGCTGGTGGAGTCTTTGTGATGAAGCTGAAGCTTCTATCCTGATATACAGTGATTACTACAGGGATGATCATATCTCCCTGATCAGCTGTTCTTGCGTTAAATTCTTTTGTAAACTGTACAATGTTTACTCCGTGCTGTCCAAGTGCTGGTCCAACGGGTGGTGCTGGTGTTGCCTTTCCTGCTGGAATCTGAAGTTTGATATAACCTTCTACTTTCTTTGCCATAATCGTTAACCTCCTGATTATTGTGGTAATTACGGGATAGCCCTCCCACTTTGTTTCAAATAAGATTCTCTATTCTTATTCTTCGTTACGCTTTCTTGATATCTAAGAAATCAATTTCTACTGAAGTTGCTCTTCCGAACATCTCGACTTCAATAGTTACTGTCTGTTTGCTTTCATTGATTGCAGTAACCGCACTTGTTGTTCCTTCCCAAGCACCGGAAGTCACAACGATCATATCACCAACTTCGATATCAAATTCAATCTTCTCTCTTGCTGGTGTTTCTTGCTGTTCTCCTCCAATCTGGATTCCTAATGGTTTCATCTCTGCAGGAGTCAGCGGTACTGGTTTTGATCCAGGTCCTACGAATCCTGTAACACCTCTTGTGTTACGAACCACATACCATGTGTCGTCGTTCATGATCATATGGATCAGAACATAACCTGGGAACATTTTTCTTGAAACTTGTTTCTTCACACCGTTTCTCATCTCTACCACGTCTTCAAGTGGTACGCGGACTTCCAAGATCTCATCCTGAAGCTTACGGTTCTCGATGGTTTTCTCAATATCCACTTTTACTTTATTCTCATAACCTGAGTAGGTGTGAACAACATACCAATTTGCCTCTGCCATAAAATCTCCTTACTTCTATCCAACCAATGCCTGAATTCCATACTGGATTCCAACATCAAGAACTGCAACAATGACTCCGATAATAATAGCACAGATCACTACAACTGCTGTTTCTTTTGCAATTCTTTCTTTCGTTGGCCAGATAATTCTGTTAAATTCAGCTTTTAACTCTTTGAACCAACTTGGTTTCTTTGCTTTGTTAGTTTTCTCCATGTTTTCACTTCCTTTTCTCTCAAAGGGAATTACCGGAAATTATTTTGTTTCTTTGTGTAATGTGTGAGTTTTACAGAATTTGCAGTATTTCTTTGTTTCCATGCGTTCAGGATGTGTTTTCTTATCCTTTGTCATGTTGTAATTACGCTGTTTACATTCTGTACATTCTAATGTTACTCTTGTGCGCACAACTTCCACCTCCATTTTGTTTGTTGTTTAATTAAAATAAGGCATAAAAAAAAGACCTTCTTCCAACGCTAAAGTCTAGCGTGTTTATCATATCATCCATATGTTGGTCCGTCAATAGATTTTTCGTTTTTTTTACAATACAATCTTGTTTCTTTACATATTAAAACGAAATAATACCGCATCAACAGCTCGGCTGATACGGTACTTATTTTCAAAAAGAGAGGATTAAAAATATATATGAAAAACTATGTCTTTATTATATCAGGATCCTCTCTTCATTCAATATTCTGTTTCTAAACATTTCTAAAGAAAGTATAAACAAATATGAAGGAATTATTATTTAGTGTATTTTACCTGATATCCACTTGTACCTTTGGATCCTTTTTTGATCTTAATATAGTAAGTTCCTTTTTTTGCCTTTCCATAGATACGGAAACCTTTTGATATTGTTTTATTTTTTAATCTTGCTGCTCCTGTGACTGTTACAGAAATCTTGCTTTTATTTCCAAGTCCTGTGATATCGATATATGTCATTCCAGTCTTCTTAACTTTGATCTTATACCAGTGTGTTTTACTTGTACTTTCATTAGACAAGAATACCTGCTTCTTGGATTTCTTACGCTTGATCTCTTTTGCTTTTTTCTTAGATGTTCCATAACTGTCAGATGCTTTTTGATTTGCATTGATGAAATAAAGGATCTCTCCAGATGCCGCATTTGCAACGACACGATAAGTCCCTGCAGCAAGTCCTGTTGTTACTACATAGTTATTTTTTACTACACCCGCTAATCCGGTTGCTACAGTTTTCCATGTCTTTCCACTTAATTTCTGGACAGAATAGATAACACTAGAAACATTTCCCGCTGCATTTTCTTTATAAACTGCGATCGCTGCAACTCCTCTTTTGGATACTTTAAACTGCTGATATGTAGCTGCTCCAGTACTTGCACTAGCGATTACATTATTCCCGCCAAAAGTTCTGTTATTCTGGCTTGATATCACTGCTGCTCCAAATGCTGCAACCACTGGTGTATTTGCATTCTCACATGCTGTTTCAAGGTATAATGCATATGTTCCTGCTTTGACTGCACCAGCCCAGATCATTTTTCCATTATTCGTCTGTGAAAGTGTCATAGCCGGATTCCCATTATAACACAGTTTTAAACGTCCACCATCTACTCCTGCGACCTTTGTTGCATATGGGATAACAACCGTTCCATCAATTCCTACACGAACTGTTCCAACTTTCACATATTCATTTGCATCACTATATCCTTGATACAACATCATTTCCTGATTTGCCTGCCATTTATTTGACAGCGTATCAAAATCAGACAGCGTGTAAACATTCGTTGCATTTAACTGCACTGCCTCTGCAGATGCTTTTGCCTGTTTTGCTCTTACTCTTTGTGATGCTGTGATTGCAGGAAGTTTGCTGTGAATACTTTCTGTTTTTGTTTTTGCTCCTACCATTACAGTCCCTGTCATCATTGCAAATGACAACACTATACATAACGTTCTCTTTAAAAAGTTTTTAACCATATTACATCTCCTTATTTGTATACATATGCACTTGCTACGGTTGATACGTCACTGGAATATGTTTTATTTCCAAATTTAACTTTTGGAGTCACCTGAACATAATATGTTCCTTTTTTTAATTTTTTCTTTCCGTTTTTTGTGATCTGGAAAGAGTAGCTCTTCTTCTTAGAAACCTTGACTGTTTTTACTTTTTTAAATCCAGATTTTGAGTTCTTTGATACAGAAACTGTATACTGTTTAATTCCTGTTCCCTTTTTCAGAACTACTTTGATCCCTTTTTTCTTGTTTGTTGTCTTTCCTGAAATAGATGGCATTGCAAAATAGCGATAGTTACTCCATCTTCCATAGTATGTCTGATTATTACTTCTGTTTGTATAGTAGTATCTTGCACGATATTTATACGCCATATCTTTTGACACATTCATAGACTCATAACCCATAGATGTTGATGTCTTAGATAGTACTCTTTTATTCTTTGCATTGTATACTTCCAGCTGTACTCCTGTTGCCGTCTCAGGTTTATTAACTGCAAATGCTACTTTCTTAATATTAGCGTATGCTGCTGTGATCCCAAAATTATTCTTCGCTACATCAGCAGGCGTTGTGTTAACATAAACACTGTCAACTGACCAGTTATATTTTTTTCCTGTGGCAAGACTTGTAAGTCTGTATCCCAGTCTTATATATCCTGAGTATCCTTTTGTAGCCTGAACTGTTACCTGCGTTGTATCTGCAGAACCCTGCCAGATCATTTCCTGCGTTCCAATTTTCTCAAGATAATAGCCATCCACTCTATATCCATTCAAACTCTGTGGAGTCCACTGAATCGTAATGCTGTTATCATTAAATCCAGCCATCCATACCTTTCCTGCTGCCTTTGCATCCTTAGGCGATACAACGATCACTGCTGCCAGCAGTAAAACACTAAATATTACTTTTTTCAAATTCTTTCCCATACTTTTTCCTCCTTTTCGTATGTGATCACTTATCTATTATCCACCTTCTCTGGATAAAGATCATGGTTTGAAAGTCTGTTCCATGCAACATCTTCCCATTTTGTTCCTGGTCTTCCGTAGTTGCAGTATGGATCAATGGAGATTCCTCCTCTTGGAGTGAATTTACCCCATACTTCAATGTATTTTGGATCCATCAGTTTGATCAGATCTTTCATAATGATATTCATGCAGTCTTCGTGAAAATCTCCATGATTTCGGAAGCTGTATAAATACAATTTTAATGATTTACTTTCTACCATGCGCTCTCCTGGCACATAAGAAATGTAGATCGTTGCAAAATCCGGTTGTCCTGTGATCGGACATAGACTTGTGAATTCTGGTGCATTAAATTTGACAAAATAATCATTCTCTGGATGTTTATTCTCAAATGTTTCTAACACCTCCGGTGCATAATCATCTGGGTATTTTGTTTTCTGGTTTCCTAATAACGTAATTCCTTCTAATTCTTGGCTCTTTCTGCCACTCATTGTATTTTCCTCTCTTTCAAATTTTCATTGCCTAAAGTATATCTTAGGACTTTTTGCCTGTTTGGGTGTTTTGCCCCCCCCTTGGAAATTTTTTCCGTCTGGAGAAGTTCTTTGTAGTCTTCCATCTTCAATGGCTTCGAATACCAATATCCCTGAATCTCATCGCAGCCGATCTGTCTTAATATTTCAATCTGCTCATCTGTTTCTACACCTTCACAGATTATCTGATATCCTAGATTCCGGATCATATCGATCAAATGTTTCAGGAAATAGATTCCACGGTCTGTTTCTAAGCAGCTGGTAATAAATCCTCGATCGATCTTGATCACATCAACTGGGATATCAACGATCGTATTCAGGACAGAATATCCGCTTCCAAAATCATCCATCGCTGTCTTAATCCCATGTAACTGAAAAGAGTCAAATAATTTTCTAACACTTTCATATTCAGACACAACTGCTGTCTCAGTAAGTTCAATCTCAACCATTGTTGGATCAACACTATATTTCTTCAAAATATTTATATAAGTGTTGATCGTCTGCGGATCAGATGCATGGAGACTAGATGCATTGATCGATATCGGCACCTGTTCTCTTCCTGCTTTTAGATTCTCTGCAATGAATTCTACAACTGTCTCAAAGACATAGAAGTCAAGTTCTATGATCTTTCCATTATTTTCATAAACTGGAATAAATGCATTGGGACTTAAAACGGTTCCGTTATCTCTCTCCCAGCGCACCAATGCTTCCGCACCTGTGATCTCATGACTTTTTATGGAATATTTGGGCTGAAAATATACTTTGAACTGTTTTTGTTCCATCGCTTCCTTCATATCATTGACAATCTCATTTTCCAACTCACGTTGTTTCTGCATCTCATCGTCATAAAATCTTACGCTGCCTTTTTCTCCACCTTTCACTTTCTGTCTCACATAGTTTGCCGCATCGATCGCATAGGAAGTGCTCCTGCATTCTGGTGTCACATAATAGATTCCTGTTCTCAATACCACGTTGGATTTTGGGAACTTCTCCTTCTGCCGCAGCATAAACTCTTCATTGATCTTTTCTGTTTCTTCAATGATCCCTTGATATTCATCCTTCTCATGGCTAGCTGTACGAAACATTAAAAACTGATCCGATACAACTCTTGTAAAGTACAGATTATGTTTTTCTTCTGTTTTTCCAATAATGAAACTGCAAAAATCCTTTAATACCTGATCTCCTAGAGTATATCCATACTTATAATTAAAATATTTAAAATTTTCAAAATCCGTATATATCATCATGTAATCACTTGTCTTATTTGCAAGAATGATACGTTCCACTTCCTCATGAAATCTTCCAAATGAGATCAAACCTGTCAGCGTATCATGCTCCATTCGTGTGATTGCTCCCTGATAGACATGATTCATCACCTGATTCTTGGCAAAATGTGCGGAGATGATCTTCGTTACTTCGGATAACTGCTTCAACATCTCGTTTGACCAGCTTCTCTTCTCCTTACACACAGCATATGTGATCGCTCCCGTATAGCGTCCTTCACAATACATTGCAACACATACGATTGTCTTTGCCTCTCCCTGTATCAGGATCTTCGTTGCTGATTCGGAATATCGTTCCATATGATCATGCTGTAAAACAAACACCCCATTCTCATCAAAATCATTAAATACTGTGAGAAAATCCTCTTTATCAAAATGTCTGACCGTCTCTAAAACCTTCGGAATTCCTTCTCTGTTCCATTGATAATCAGAATATATCTCTCGATCCTTGATATCTGTCTGCACGATCGTGATACGATCAAGTTCCAGACGAACTCCGATCACTTTCAGTAATAAATGTATCGCCACCTCAAAATTGTTGGTTTTCTCGAAGATTTCAAAAGCTGTAGCAACAATATCATTCTGAAAATATCTTGCTTCCAACATCTCTTCCTGTTTCTCTTGTTCAGCGATCATGGATGAAAAATGCTGCAGGCTGTCACAGTAAACATAACAGTTCTTTCCTCGCTCTTTTGCTTTATATAAGGCAATGTCCGCATTCTCAAACAGTTGGTCATAGGTATAACCTGATACATTCTCTGGAAGATAACAACATCCTGCACTACATGTGATCGTGCAACCTGTCTTCCCGAATTGAAAATCCCTGATCTTCTGCATCAGCTCCACATTCTTCCTAACCAACTCAATGTTCAAGATATCTTTTACAAAAATAACGAATTCATCCCCGCCAGCTCTCATTAAAATACTATCGTTATCTCTAAATACTTCTTTCAACAGTATCGCCAAACGGGCTAGAACTTTATCTCCAAATAAATGACCATAATTGTCATTCACCAATTTAAAACAATCCACGTCTAATACGATCATTCCACACGAATCAAAAGGCTTCTTCCGATTCAGATATTTGTTGATACATTTTTTCCCATATACCTGATTATAAAGCCCTGTCAAAGAGTCTTTTCTCGCTCTTTCTTTGAGCTTCTTCTCTTGTTTTCTTTGTTCTGTGATATCCCTTGTACTTCCTATCAAGGTCAGCTTTCCATCTTCATTCACGATCTTCGTAAACTCGAGTACCGAATGTTTAATATCCCCATTCTCCCCAAACTCACGGATCTCTACCGTTGCTTCTTTTGCTTCCTTATAAATCTGCTTTATCTTTTCTCGGTCTTCTGGATGAATCTTGCTTTTGTTGTCTATATAGTCCATGTATCCAGCTATCGTTTTCTCGATATGAAATTTATTATTATAAACTACAAGTGTATCTTCATCCACAAGATATTCAAATATCTTAATCCGAGAATTATTTAAAACTGTTGACAGTTTCTCTATTTTTTTTCTGTTAACTTGCAGTGTTTCCATATCCTGTTATTTCTCCCGTAGTATTGCTATTTCCCTATTACCAAAAGTATACAATGAAACGCTTAGAAACACAATCTTAATCGTTCCCTTTTTTTCTTTCATTGACTTTTTGTCTCATTTATTTATAATGAATATATAAGTGCATATTCATTCTGAAGCCAAGGATTTCCTGATGCCAAGATTGAGCTTACAAAGTACCTGTTCCCTTGGGAATCTTACGTACTTTTTTATTCGACTATCTGGCATATTCATTTCCGAATATGCTTTTTTATTGCATAGAAAATATCGATAAAATCTCCTATGCAATAAAAATATTACATATTAACTAATTTAGGAGAAGGAGAAAACCATGTACAGACCAGAATCCGGTATCGCAGAAGAATTTATTGATGACCAGGAGATCAAAGATACACTTGCTTATGCAGATGCCAACAAAGACAATAAGGAACTGATCCTGTCTATCATTGAAAAAGCAAAGAAATTAAAAGGTATTTCCCACAGAGAAGCTTCCGTACTTCTTGCATGTGAAGATAAAGAACTGATCCAGAAAGTTTTTGATCTTGCGATCAAGATCAAGGAAGAATTCTATGGAAATCGTATCGTTATGTTTGCTCCATTATATCTTGCAAACTATTGTGTCAACGGATGCACTTACTGTCCTTATCATTATAAGAACAAACATATCCGCAGAAAGAAATTAACTCAAGAAGAGATCAAGAAAGAAGTTATCGCTCTTCAGGATATGGGGCATAAGAGACTGGCTCTTGAAACAGGGGAAGATCCTGTGAATATTCCAATTGAATATGTATTAGAGAGCATTAAAACAATTTACAGTATCAAACACAAAAACGGTGCGATCCGTCGTGTAAACGTAAATATCGCTGCTACAACAGTTGAAAATTATAAGAAATTAAAAGATGTTGGTATCGGAACATATATTTTATTCCAGGAAACCTACCACAAAGACAATTATGAAGTTCTTCATCCAACAGGACCAAAACATGATTATGCTTACCATACAGAAGCTATGGACCGTGCGATGACAGCTGGTATCGATGATGTTGGTATCGGTGTTTTATTCGGTCTTGATATGTATCGTTATGACTTTGCTGGTCTGTTAATGCATGCAGAACATCTGGAAGCAAAATTCGGTGTTGGACCTCATACGATCAGTGTTCCAAGAATCCGTCCTGCTGACGATATCGATCCTGACGATTTCGAAAATGCAATCAATGATGATATCTTTGAGAAGATCGTTGCAATCCTTCGTATTGCTGTTCCTTATACAGGAATCATCGTATCTACTCGTGAGACACAAGAATCAAGAGAACGTGTATTAAAAGTCGGAGTATCCCAGATCAGTGGTGCTTCTTCTACAAGTGTCGGTGGATACGCTGAAAAAGAAAAACCAGAAGATAACTCTGCACAGTTTGAGAAAAATGATAACCGTACCTTAGATGAGATCATCGGATGGCTGATGGATCTTGGTCATATTCCAAGTTTCTGTACAGCATGTTACCGTGAAGGACGTACTGGTGATCGTTTCATGACTCTTGTCAAATCCGGTCAGATTGCAAACTGCTGTGCACCAAATGCTTTAATGACTTTAAAAGAATACTTAGAGGATTACGCTTCTGATGAAGTCAAAGCCAAAGGTGAGGTATTGATCAAACAGGAACTTGAGAAGATTCCAAATCCTGTTGTCAAACAGAAAGCTACCGAATATATCGAAAATATTCATGAAGGAAAACGTGATTTCAGATTCTAGGAGATTTTTATGTTCAAACACTTAAACACCCGAATTCCAAAAAGAATTGAACAAGAAAAGGACAAGGTATCTGCCGTTATGATCCCTCTGATCAAGAAAAATGATGGATACCATATCCTATTTGAAGTCCGTTCCAATAAACTCTCACAACAGCCTGGGGAAATCTGTTTCCCGGGCGGCCGGAGAGAACATGATGAAACATCCATGGAGACTTCGATCCGTGAAACTTGTGAAGAATTACTGATTTCTGAATCTAATATTAAATTATATGGGCCTTTAGATTACTTTTTATCTCCTGCTGGTCTGCGGATCGATCCTTATCTTGGGGAATTAGTAAATTATGATGGTCAGTATAGTAATGATGAAGTTTCTGAAATTTTCACTGTTCCATTAGCATTCTTTCAGAACACCCCACCGAAATGTTATTATAACAAAGTGACTATGTATCCAACAGATAACTTTCCATTTGATAAAGTACCTGGTGGAAAAGAGTACCCTTGGGCACGTGGGGAATATGAGGTTTTATTCTACGAATATGATGACCGTATCATATGGGGACTTACGGCGAAAATCTTGTATTATAATTTGAAAATGATCCAGTAATATAGATTTGTTTTGAATCTGTATTACTGGATCAACTGGCATTTACAATAATTTCTTTAGAACTGTTTATACTTTCTTTAGAATTGTTCATACTTTATATATTGAATAAAGGAAGGATTTTGCTATACTTAAGACATAGTTTTTCATATATATTTTTTAATCCTCTCTTTTCAGAAAAGTAACCGCTCATTTTATTGAGCGGTCTTTTTATTTCATAAATATTCTCCTAACATATCTCTTACACATTTCTCTATCTGATCCATAATATCCACACATACCTCTTTTTTCATCCCTGCCGTAATTCCAACTGTTAAAATTTCCTTTCTTCCAGGATTACGTCCATTCCCGTCAACTGTCGTGGTATGTTCTCCATAATATGTGCTGCTATAAGTTAGATCATATGCTGGGCTTAGTCGCCAACTATCTTTCTCTTCATCATATAAATATGTGAAATTCTTTGAATGATCATCTCGATTATGTGCAAAAACGTTAAAACACATTCTACGAAACATATTTTCAATATCCTCCGTATTATCTCTTGTTAATATCTTTGTCAATTTCATTAAACTATGATAATCAAGACTTGGCTGCTCGAAGTCCAATTCCAAAAGAGCTGCAGCAGTTAACATATGAATTCTTTTTTTTCCTGTTTGGTCTATTCTTCTATCAAAGCGTTTCGTTCCAAAATAACCATCACACTGTTCTGATGGAAAAAGTCTTGTTTCACTCATTGTAATCCCACTTTTTTTCGCACAACATGAATAATCATATTCCATTTTCCCTGCATTTTTTCCATCTACATGAGCTGGAAATTTTATGATCCATTCTTCCTCATCGATTGTCGTCATGATCTTCGGTCTTGCACCACCACTGGTTCCTCCAAGGCGATATAATTCATCTAGTTTATCTGAATATTCTGTATTGAGAATTTTCTGACATTGTTCTGCCAGTTCATCCAGGTTTGTATTTCCATTTGTTTGTTCCAATGTCTGCTCAGGATGATAGGTAATTGCTCCCATTCCTGACTTTCCAACAATCTCTAAGCGGTCCAAAACAGTTAATCTATCTGGATTCTGTTTATGTGCACGCAATAATCGATTCAATAATAATCTTCCCCAGTTATCTGGCAAACTGTCCGCAAATACTCCGAAAAGGCCATCAAAATAATCCTTTTGCGGAACAAACACTTGATTTTTTAAAGGTAATGAAAATGGGCTGATTGAAAAACCATCTTCTAACCATTCCTCACTATACTGGAATGCAACTTTATGCCCTGATGCCATAGCCAGTGTTCCCACAAGCTTTTCATCATACATAACTTGTAACGTTTTAGTTTCGCTCATTGATAACCTCCTGAATATTCCTATATGGCACTTGTGTAAAAATATTTCGAAGTTCATCTGCAATATCTAATGCCATTGCTATCTTAGTTAATGAAATTAATGAAATCTGTCCTGTTGTCTCAAACCTTTTGATCGAACCATAACTTACACCACTCATAGAAGCTAATTTCATCTGAGAAATAGAACGCCGTTTTCTGATCTTTCGTACTCTTTGTGCAAGTTTCTGATCTAATTCTTCTGCTGTTTCCCATACTAATTGTTCCATTTATTTCTCCTTATTTTATAGATAATATTTTATCCAAAATCTCATATTTTTAATAATAATAGATAATATTTTATCTATTATTATTTTATCATTTATACTTCATTTAAACAAGTTTTGTT